>Ga0214480_100123_pt1 | contig 33760 bp, 23 predicted proteins | sample M1_20Mar14CPVII9_3_FD_165042 | JGI IMG/M metagenome (GOLD analysis project Ga0214480, IMG submission 165042) | Marine eukaryotic communities from Monterey Bay, California, United States - M1_20Mar14CPVII9sort6BwellE17 | ecosystem: Environmental > Aquatic > Marine > Unclassified | place: USA... | reverse complement strand
TGTATAATAAAGGGCAATGAACACTATCAGCAGGATTCTAGGGCCCTCCATCACACTTTTGTGTCCACTTGTTGGCAGTTCTCTTGCCTCAGATTGGGTCAGATTTTCGAAATCAAACCGACTGCTCGACACAATGTATCACCTAAACTTGCCTCAGATTGGGTCAGATTTTTGAAATCAAACCATGGGAATGCACAAGCCGCAAAGTTTACCCATTTTTGCCGCCGTTTGGATGAAAGTAGCAACGAGTGGATGATTCATTGATTATAGTTATTTTTATTGACCATCAAGACAATAGCCGATTGAGCTGAAGCAGGCTCAGACAGTTGTGTTTTACGGGAAACAGTAGTAGGAAGTGATGGTTCAGTGCACCTCAGGCACCAAGTTTCAGCATGCGCTTAGTGCATATCAGAAAATGCAATGCTAGGTATGGCGGGAGCAGATGCAGACATCCTACTGGCGATCCATTACGTACATCAAGATTAGCGTAAGCGAGCTAGTAAACTCAAGAAGAAAGTCGAGTCAAAAGGAGTGGTAATTGTACATCAACTAGAGCAGAAATTAGTGGAATTAAAAAAGGCAGAAAAGGAGATTGAATATTGGAGTATGTGGGGCATGTAGAAGCAGTGTCATGTGTTAGCACAGCCGCGAGACGGGAGTGTCTAATACTCAAAGAAGGGGAACTATGCTGCCCAGTTAACCCATACGCCAAGATATGAAACAAAAGGAGAAACTGACCAACCAAGCAAGAATAAACATGCTCTGCGACCATTGGGCTAATGACACAGCAGAGGAAGGAATAAAGCATAACAATGAAACGCCGTGGATGCCACTGGTACTTCAGCCACTCCAAGGAAAGCAATTTGAGTAGGGACACATTGATTACAGCAGATTATGGATCATGGCAAGCACATTATAAAGCCAGACGGGTTTGGCCAATGCGGAGATATTGCAGGAATAAATATAAATGGTCGAACGAGGTATTTGATAGCATTAAATTGGGAATGTGAGGAAGAAACAATCTCAAGCACTATTCACTCGCACGTCGAAACCCATGCATGGATGGTTGCCTACAGGTCATGCACGGCCTTATATCACAGAGATATCAGCGTGTCCAGAATTTAATCATCATGATGAAACGATTGACCACATGCTAAAATGCCTGCACCCATTTCTTCAGCGTAAAAGGGAGGAGATGATAGTGGCATTCCAAAAGAAAAGATTATCAAAAAAGATACCTCGCAAGATAATAAAACAATTCTGCAAGATGTGGAGTGGCCGAAACTACAGATTAGAATGCACTCCTCGAACCATATTGATGTGCACATCATATGTACATCCTTATATTTCTTGTCGAGAGCGCTATGAAGAGATAGAGGCGTTTGTCCTTCCCGCAACATTTCTCAAACCACCGCCCGTACTCGAACTATTTAATTGGTATATCAATAATGCGTGTCCAACCAAAAGGATATTAATTCAGTTTAATTTAAGATCACATGATATTGCAACAACGGTGCATACCATACCCGACTTCTTAATTGAAGCCACCAAAGCAACAGAGCAGTTTGGATAATAAAGAAGATCCTGTAAAACCTTCTACTATCGAACAAGACACAAATAATAGTATACCATGACAATATAACACGATGCAATAGATGGAGAGAGGATGTTATACGTCGGTTTGCCATATTGATTTAAGACACTGAGGACGCGCATGACGCAGAAAAAGTCAAACAAACCACCACATAACCTAGACAACAATCACTGGATACAGCAACAGCAACACAAAGCGGCGTATGCATCATTTAGCTATGAGAGCCGCTCCCTGGATAGCAGCATGAATACGAAGAGAGGTGGGAACTTATTCAACTACCTAAAGAATCCTTTACGAGGTGCGAGAAACGGTGGGAAGTCTTAGAATTTCACACCACCTCTCGTTATCATATAGTAGAGCACTACGTAACCTAAGTTTCACTTTTTGTCAATATGATGAGGTGATGAGGAAATATCTCAACAATAAATCCAACTACATCTCAAGTGTGTACATACCGTCAGTGAAAGAAGCTATTAAACAACAACTCAATATTGGGATGAAGTATTTCCCAAGAGGATTCCTCCCAAGAGGATTCCTCGCAAGAGGATGGCTGACGGCACTGGAAGACTCAGGCCCAGATCGGAAGATGAACTGTTGCAGTGATGGTCTGTGAGGTCATTACGGAACCTTTATGGGCGAAACGAAATAGAGTGGCTCATGCAAAGGAAGCGCGTAATGCAGAATTGGAACGTACAGAGCTAGGTAAACGTATTAAGTGGTATATTGAAAACAAAGAGTGGGTATTGTCGAGGCATGATCAAATCTTGGCCAATACAGATGTTACACGCATTGATAGTATGAGTTTGATTACCAAACGGGCGTGGGTACAGCATCTTGATTAAATGCTAGAGGATCAGCAGGGAGCTAAAGGCCACATGTAATCACAAACTACTTTAACACGTTAGAGAATGAAGAAGGAAATGAGGAAGAAGGCAGGGTTGATTGACGCCTACGGCGTCAACCAATGATGAGTTCAACAATAAAAGAATACCGCCGCAGTTAGGCAAAATCCTGATGTTAAGGCGCGAAATTCCTCGGACGTTGAGTGGGAGTCCCTTTAATGTTTGGAATGTGCGATGTTAGTCACAGGTATGGACTTCACTAGGTACATACCCAATAGTCTCTCGAGACCCAAACATGTATAAGCGGCGCCCTTGGCCTAAAATACCGGGTCAGTTCCTACGTAGGAAAATTATGTAGCACATTTTGGGTTTACGTCAAGGATACCGCCATACAACTATATGATAGAATGAGCCCTCATTGCACAATATTGGCGAGGACTATCAGCCTAATATTTCAGAACGCTTCTCTACTACATATTTGTAGTTCATATACCGAGTGGCGCAGTGTTTAACAAAAATTTACTTAGTAAGCTACTTAGTAGATTTTTCAGATACTTAATAACTTTTTACTAACAACAATTTCAAAAAAATAATACCATATTCGGAATCAGCATGCAATTCTATGTCGGATACGATGTCTCCGCATCAATAATTCGATGATTGGAAGACCTTCATTTTTCAGATTTGCTACTAGTGATTTTGCCTCATTTTTACTACGAGCAAACCCAAAAAATGCCGGTATCTTTGGCCCGAGGGTGCTTATTTAAAAATTTTAGTTACAATAATACTTTGCATTAGTCAAATGTTTGCAAATGTTTGGGAAAGAGTCCCGCAATGGACTACCACTTCTCTTGTTTTGAATAAAGCAACCATGGACTTGCGTTGTGTTTATGGCAACGCAAGCAAATGGACTACCACTTCTCTTGTTTTGAATAAAGCAACCATGGACTTGCGTTGTGTTTATGGCAACGCAAGCAAGTTTAATCTTCAGGTCACATGTCAATGCAAAGCGTGGTGAGACATGGCTATACATCGAAGACGACAGAATCCCGACTTTTGGAGGGAAATGGAGCTGATCGATTTGGATGTTTGGGTGCCAAAAACACTACCTTGTTGTGTTCTATTTTCCTGCCAGTGCTTGTCAAAGCCATCCCATGTATAGGTAAGGACTTGGGAATGTGTACTATAGCAAATGCATCACTCACGGTGGAGTTACAACAAGATGGCTGTGCATCGAAGATGACAGAATCCCGACTTTTCGAGGAACTTAAACAACTTTCAGAAACTTCAAAAATAACAATTATTTCCTCTGGCTCTCCTCACACTTCACACTCATTCATTCATTTGTGCAGATTATATGCACATTATTACTCTAGCGAGGAGAATAATTGTAGTCGGAGAAATAGAAATAATAGAGTTAAAACAAAGGATAGATTGGCCGCACCAAATTATATCAAACTACAAATCACAAATCATAATAAATGGTCAGCATAATTACGGTACTGACCATTTATTATTAGTCCACTCATATCAATAAACACAATACTAACATGGGTCAAAAACAGTCAATTTCAGCCTCGCCAGCTATAAAAGACAAGAATGATAAACAGACCGCATCATCTACTCTATCCAATACCAATACAACGATTATACCAGACAATAAACGTAGGAAAACAACCACGGGTGATGATATAAGAAATAAGAGTGCATCTAAATTATCAACTGATTGTAGGAAAGAACAACGAGCATCATTAGCATGTATAGAAGAAAACTATACTAATAAGAATGAGGCATGTGCAGTACATTTTGAAACATACAAGGCATGTAGAAGGAAAGAACATGAAAGAAAATTAGAGGCTAATGCTCGCGCTAGCGCTTGGTAATTGGTGGTAATTGGTAATAATTAGGGAGAAGCGCTAAATTATTCTTCAGGTGCATCATGAATTATCAAACCAGAGATTGGGATGTATCATTATAGTCTCATTGGTACAACTCAATGCGTTTTGCAAAATATAATTCTACAAGAAGAGTTATTGTTATATTACAACAACCTCAAACATAACGCTTACCATGTCCTGACGAATCAAAAGCAATAAAACTCTCAATCTTCCTACTCGCTACTACCATCATCTTGAAACACGGCAAGGGTATAATTTCCAATAGACGAGATTATCATTTCATATTCTTCTGTTCGTAATCGTACGTTTTCAACAGGACCATCGTCCGGCTCGAACAACTCCTTGATATGTGCCGTACTCTTGTTATATAATTCTGTAATATGATGTGCATGCTGAACTGCACTTTGATATGTCATTACTTGACTACTACCCTCGGCAACATTGTCTGCTTGATCCCAACGAATGACAATCCCATCACTGTTGAGTATCAAATATGCCTTGAACCCCGGTGTCTTCTTCAAATCCTTGAGCAATTCATCAATTTCATTCACTTGATTGTGTGCCATCTTGTTCGTATTGCGTTGTGTCGTGACTGTGTAGTTGTGTTGTGTCTGCAGATGAGATTATTTTTCTCTCTTTGTACTAAGTACATACCTACGTTAAAAAAAGACTCATTGTGAACCCTCTCTACAGCGCCTCAATCAAATTATTGAATGATGAATGAACAACACGGCAAAGATGCAGCTATACTGCAAGAGTTAAGAGACATATCAAACAGGCATTCTCCATATTATAATAATAATAGTAGTAACAGCAATCCTCTTTCTGGTAATCGTTCAACTACGACTAGAGAGAAGGAAAATAACTCTGTTGAATGTCGTGCTCAAGATGTCGACAAGAAATTATCATTGGATACAACAGACGATAAAGATGACAATACTAATACCTTCTTGACACATACAAATGAGAATCGAGATCTAAATCAATACTGGTACTCCAAGAAGACAATCGATACTCTTTGCAATGCAATACGAGAAGGCTTGTCACTTGTAGACAGTGGTAGTCGTGTTGCATTCCTATCAACTCCATCCCTCTTCTTCTCCTTATCACCAAAAGAAAGACAACAATGTGTACTATTTGACGTAAGTTGTTCTATTGTTGATTGTTGTGTTACTGTATTTCATTAACTGGTTACTCGCACATATTAATTATGAAACAATACACCTCTGAGTTTGACAAATCGTGGGAGGCTTGCTCCGAGTATCAGTTCTATGACTATAATGATCCAATAAACATCAAAGAGAAATACCATGGTGTATTTGACTTGATTGTTATAGATCCACCTTTTATTAGCAAGTCAGTTTGGGAACAATATGCAACCACTGCAAAGCTTTTGATGAAGAATAAAGCTGAACATCATAGTGCAACAGCAGCATCACATGTTATTGCAACAACTGTGGATGAGAATAAAGACTTGATGGCAGACTTGTTTGGTTGTAAACAAGTCTCGTTTCGACCTTCGATTCCACATTTGGTTTATCAATACTCGGTATACACAAACTTTGCATCATCAGTGTTGGCAAATGATAACCCCGAGCTTGAAGAATAGGCGTGTATGGCACTTGTACAAACTAAATATCACACACTGTAGACACAACTAGAAAGATCCTGTCATTAACATGTTGTAATCTTATAATTATGATCAATCAATCGATCAATCGTCAATGATCACTCTGGGCTCCAGGAACGAGATGAAGGACACTGGCTGTTGTACGACTCTCAATCTAAATCGTTCTTTACACCCCATTGATTCACCAGAATGCTGGAAAGGGAAACCTCTCTTTATCGGCTCTTTGTCATTTGTAACCGCAGTGTCATCATTAGAATCTTCACTCCTTCTTCTAAGCCTCAGCCAATTCAACAATCTTCTTCTCTTCTTGCCCTTCTTTTCAGACTTTCTTTTGACATACTCATCATATCGAGCGCTTCGCACTTCCACCTCGAAGTCTTTCCCGATAAAGTCTAAGCATCCAAATGCATTTGTCTTTTCTCTATAGCTTCCCTCGAATATAGCTGGTATGTTCACAAACCCAGTTAGAGGGGAGATTCTTCCTACCCGTAGTTGAAGCTTGTCCGGCATCAAACGTGCATATGGAAATAGACGCATACCACCTCCATAGTAGGGAGTGGTTGCCGCCGCAATGATGCCTGTTGTTCCAGAGTATATCATATGTTGTTGTTGAGTCGTTGATGATGCTGTTGTTGTAGACTTGTCACTTGTTGCAATCGCCAATTCAGAGAAGTCACCTCGTCTATGATCTACCCATAATGTATCTTTATCAGTTGTAGTAACATCAACATGAATCTTATGCGTCCCATACCTCAAAGCCTGAGGTAGAGTCTTCGTTATCAAAGCAACAACATAACCAGCAACGGAAGACAACGCATCTTTGACGAACCAAGGTAGAGCATGTGGACCGTATTTGTCTGAAATAGCCCATGCTTTAATCATTTTCAAATCGAGTTACTTTTAGCGCGTAATAGTAAAGAACGCATACTATTGATATACACGACAACTACACTTACCTTTAATCATTTTGAAATCGTTGAGCATTAACGAGTCAAAACCGGCCCCCTAAAATTTTGAGTACAGGAGAGCATATGATGTGAGCATATACATGATTGCGATAATATCAGTTTGCCCTGAGAGTGTATAATACGCCATTTTGTACTTACCGCAAAGAAGCACAAATCACCCTTCATTTCATCTGCATCATCGTCTTCGTCATCATTATCACGGGGATGTGTAACTTCCATGAGAGGCATCTGAACTATACTCGCTGTACCTGATAAAGCTTCTCTGAGATCAACGTCTTCTTTCTGCGATTGACTACTTCTTTCAGCCTTTTGTATAGTATCCCCAACAGTCTTTAGTTTTTGCATTGTAAGACGTGCTCGTTCTACCTTACCATGACGTTTCATCCATGACATGAAATTTATCTTTGATGATAGAGACTTCTTTTTCTTTGTGTCATCTTGATCACTGTTGTCATCTTTATTCCCAGCTTTACACCCAATTACATATCCTAAACCATTTCCTGTTCCCATCTATTGAAGAAGAATAGCAATGAGTTTATATATAAGTAAGTTCAAGTGCATCAAGAGATAAATAAAGGATAGAATGATATTATTATTCAACTTACTGGTATATATCCAACTAATGGAATCATTTGCAATGCATCTTCCACAGACATAATTGTACTTTTATCTGTAGTATTATCCATTTCCTTGTGAAATAATAATATCTCATCAACCATGGTATTAATCCAACCACTTAAAGTACCTGTAGGAGGAAGGTGGAGGTAATGTTATATAGCTTAGATGTAGGCGATGCTAACAAATAAGTACAGGATTATCAACTTACCATCTCCGCCTACCGGTATAACTAATGAGTACTTTTTTGTAGTATCATTGTTACAACATCCACTGACAACAGTTTTTGCTGCAATCTTCGCCTCATCTGCTGTCTTTGTTACAAATACATTCTCTTCACCAACAATATTTGACGCTATTGATATTAATTGAGGTGTTACTGATCTAGCATTCATGTTTAGTATTATTGCCGTCGATCCTGTGGATTCTTCTATCTTCTGCTGATTCGTTGTTACTATATTATCATTGGATAATACTGTTGTTGTCATTGATAGAACAATGCTAGATCTACCATGTATCTGTTGACACTCGGATATATGACTGCATCCTGCTACATATTTATTAGTGGATTGCAGTAGCGGAGGGTAAAAGATATTATTTGGGCTCGTCGGAGAGCTAAATCCAGTCACCGCCGATACTGCCAGTGCTAACTGTACTATAGAGAGCTTCATCCTGCTACCACCCTTGTACAAAACAACCTTGACTACTACTACTACAAGAGGACAATACCACAAGAAGAGTTGATTTTGAGTGGAGGCAAAAGTAGGAGGAAAAAGATTAAAGATTGATATCTTTTGTATTACACCGTACTCCTGTCCTTGAGCTGATCACGACCGTACTCCTTGAAAAATTGCTGCTCTCGAAAACTCCGCATAAATCCACGATAGCCGCAAAATATTATTAGGCATAATTAATAGAGGAGAATAGAATAGTATTAAATAATGGCAGGGGTACCTATTGCCTTTAGCGAGGTGCTCAATGTAAGTATTAAAGGCAGGGGAATTAATTTATTGTTGGTGTGAATAACGGATACTAATATTTTGGTGCAGTTGGGCTGGTTGAGGATTTATTGGAGTGTTTGGACTAATACCAATTATCGAGGTATTGTTCAATAGTAATTCTAGGTGTAGTGGTGGTTGTTATTTATATTGAATATGTTTTTGTTATTATTTAGTAGTGGAGTGGTTAATTATTTTTATTGGGGTATATGAACTTGGTATGTGGTGCGAAATATGACTTGGTGGATATTAATACCACCACCTCCCAATTAACGATCAAACCAACAACAAGCCAAAGTTATCATCACAAAATGGAAGATTACGGGGATTAATTTACGGCTCTTGAATTAATTATACGCCTACGTCATCCCTTGCGAAAAACCAATAATTAACTGCAAAGCATGACCACACCACTATTAATAAAAGTTGCCATTGCACTGCTGCGAACAAATCAGCGGGGGAATGGCCAATGGCATAGTAAAATCTGCAACACGAGAATGTAGATAGGGGGCTGAGAGATTTTAACGCAAACCCCGGGTATGAAGACTACAGAACATAAGTATGTTCATAAAATATCATTCTGTCTGGCATTGCAAAAAGATATATACGCACATTATAAATACGCCAAACTCGGCGCAAATTTTAAGAAATATTATCAGGCATTTGGAGTGTATCAGTACAGTTTACTGGTTCCACTTTCGGCAGCTTTGTGCAGCTGGAAGTAATGAAAATTTGGCAAATTTAATGCCAACAAAATTACCGTATTACGATTGGCATTATTATTACTTGAATCTATGGAGGGGTTGTATTTTATTTACGGGGGATGTTTTGCAAGGCGAATGATTACCTTTTTATCTCTGTTTTTGTTGGCGTTTATTGTTACTCTATTTTTGTTTGGGTACTCGATTCTTTACATTTTACTCACAACTATATTATAATCCTCTTCTCTAATTACTATTCAGCTCCAACAACTGGGAGTGCCAGAAGCAAGCATCAAACATGGACTTACCACTATGGAATCCGATAAGTGGATTGTCTCCGTCGAACCAACTCAAGTATCCCTCGTCGATCTTCAAAATCAGGCACAGGTTACTCGTCGTCCCATCAAGGCCGAGGCTGCGGTGATGAACCCATCTTCCAATATTTTGGCATTACGTAGTGGTAAAATGATTCAAATGTTCAACCTCGACACTAAAAGCAAGTTGAAGAGTCACGATATGGACAGTCCCATCGTCTTTTGGAAATGGACGGGGGCAAATAATCTTGCCTTGGTAACTGCTACGTCTGTCTTTCACTGGAGTGCTGATGGACAAAGTGGTCCTGTGAAAATGTTTGACCGTCATCCAACTATTGGTGCCAATACCCAAATCATCAATTATCAAGTATCACCCGATTCAAAGTGGTGTCTTCTTGGTGGAATTTCTGCCGCTCAGGGTGGTGGAGTTAATGGTAACATGCAGCTTTACAGTGTCGATAAGAAGGTATCTCAACCTCTTCAGGGACATGCTGGTGCATTCGCCACAATCAAGTTACCAGGACGTGAAGATCCAGCTCAACTGTTAGTCTTCCACGAAAAGAAGACGGAAGATCCATCTCATAAACTATTCGTTATGGAAGTTGGACGTGATCCCTCGAAGGGTACTCCACATCGATTACCACCAACAGTTATTCCCGTTCCAGCTGAGGCTGCCCAGGATTTCCCCGTTAGTATGGTTGTGGATGCTAAAGATGATATTGCATTCCTATTATCCAAGATGGGATTTGTTTACATGTTTGATATTCATTCGGGTAAGACCATGTTCCGAACGAGGATAACACAGGAGACGGTATTTGTTACATGCCCGCAGGAATCGACTGGAGCAGTGTTTGGTATTACCGTTCGTACTGGACGTGTATTGCGCATTGGTTTGAATGGTCCGAATTTGGTGCCCTACATTGTCAACACCCTACGCGATACTGATTTGGCTATCAAGGTCGCTGGGCGATTGGGTTTGCCTGGTGCTGAGCATTTGTATACCCAGGAGTTTGAACGATTGATTGGAGCCGGACAAGTCAAAGAGGCAGCAACTTTAGTCGCTGCTAGTGGATCAGCGTTGCGTACACCCCAGACAATTGCCCGATTTCAACAAATTCCTGCCCAACCCGGTGCTCCTCAGCCCGTATTCCAGTACTTCTCGACATTGTTGGAAAGTGGAAAGCTTAATGAACAGGAGAGTATTGAATTAGCCAAGCCAGTTTTGCAACAGGGACGTCCACAGCTTATGGAGAAGTGGCTTAAGGATGACAAACTACATTGCTCTGAAACTCTTGGAGATTTGATCATGCCTCATGATACTGCCATGGCGCTTAGTGTGTTCTTGAGGAGTGAGTGCCATGCCAAGGCTATCCAGTGCTTTGTCCAGCGTGGAGAGTATGAAAAGATTGTTCCCTATTCGACATCAGTTGGATACTCTATGGACTATTCTAGTATGTTGAGTCAATTATTGTTCAATAATCCTCAGGGTGCATTGGATTTGGCCAAGGGATTAGTCAGTGCTGAGGGAGGGCCTCTTATTGATATCCAGGCAACAGCTGAGGCATTCTTGTCAAGTAACCGTGTCCAGGAAACTACCGCCTTCTTACTTGAGGCACTTAAGGACAATAAGGAGGAGCATGCATACCTCCAAACAAAATTGCTTGAGATTAATCTAATTGGTGGTGCACCTCAGGTTGCAGATGCTATTATGCAGAACGGAATTTTGACACACTACGATCGTGCTCATGTTGGAAAGCTTTGTGAACGTGCTGGTATGTGGCAACGTGCTGCTGAGCATTACACTGATATCAATGACATTAAGCGTGTCTTCAAGAACAGCCATCAAATGAATCCCGAGTTTGTCGTAACCTACTTTGGCAAGTTAAACCGTGAACAAAGTATTGCTCTTCTTAAGGATATGATGTCTCGTGGCCCATCTAACATGCAAGTCTGTGTGGAGGTTGCCAAGAAGTATCACGATGAGCTTGGATCAGAAGAGCTTGTGAAGGTGTTTGAGAATGCCAAGGCTACAGAGGGTTTGTATTACTACCTTGGTGCTGTTGTCAATGTTTCGGAGGACCCCATTGTTCACTTCAAATACATTCAGAGTGCTTGTATGCTTGGACAGTTTAAGGAGGCTGAGCGTGTGTGCCGTGATTCCAACATCTACAATCCCGAAGAGGTCAAGACATACCTTAAGAATGCCAAGCTACCTGATCCACGTCCACTTATTCACGTCTGCGATCGATACGACTTTGTCGATGAGCTTACTGAGTATTTGTACTTGAACAGTCTTCTTCAGTATGTTGAGGTTTATGTAACAAAGGTCTCACCAACCAAAACTCCACAGGTTGTTGGCAAGTTATTTGATCTTGGTGCAAATGAGGACTTCACAAAGCGTATCCTCATGGCCGTGGGAACTGCTTGTCCTGTTGAGGAAATGGTTGAAATCGCTGAGACTCGTAACCGTCTTCGTATGCTCCAGCCATGGCTTGAGGCACGTGTTGCTACCGGAAGTACCGAGCCAGGCACACACAACGCTCTTGGTAAGATTTACATTCAGTTGAATAAGGATCCAAAGGCTTTCTTGACGAACAACATGTTCTACGAACCCAAGGTTCTCGGTCCATTCTGCGAAAGTTTGGACCCTTCCTTGGCATTCGTAGCATACAAGAAGGGTGCTGGAGAATGTGATGATGAGCTTATTAAGATTAGTTTCACTCATGGATTATATCGTGATCTTGCGAGATACCTCGTTGAACGTCAGGACTTGGAGTTATGGGCTAAGGTCCTTACCAAGGAGGAGGCTACTGGTGAAGAAAGTGTAGAGGCTGCCGCCGAGAAGGAGACACAACGTAGACAGCTTATTGATCAGGTCGTCGAGTGGGCTCTTCCTGAGAGTGAGTCTGCTGATGAGGTTTCGTGTACAGTGAAGGCATTCATGGCGGCCGATCTTCCCGGGGAGCTCATTACCCTTCTTGAGCGTATCATTTTGCAAGGATCAGACTTTTCAGACAATAAGAATCTTCAGAACTTGCTCATTCTTACTGCCATTCGTGCTGATGCTACCCGTGTTGCTGGATACATTGATCAGTTGGACAACTTCGATGCCAAGGATATTGCCCTTATTTGTGTGTCTGAAAGTCACATGCTTTACGAGGAGGCCTACAGTATTTACAACAAATTTGCCAAGCCTGAACACACTGCCGATAAGGAGGAGCAGGTTGAGATGCAAGTACTTGCTATTGGTGTACTAGTTGACTTTATGAAGGACCTTGACCGTGCCAAGGGATATGCCAATCAGACTGACGAGAAACCAGTCTGGTCTAAACTTGGTACAGCTCAATTGGAGGAGAAGATGGCTGCCGAGGCTATTACCAGTTTCATCAATGCCGAGGATGCTAGTGAATATGTCAAGGTGTGCGCTGAGGCCAACGAGGCTGAGATTTACACCGAGCTTATCCCCTTCCTTCAAATGGCAAGAAAGAACCTTCAAGAGAACTTGTTGGATACCGAGCTTATTTATGCCTACGCTAAGATTAACAACTTGACTGATCTTGAGGTATTCGTCAACGGACCAAATGTTGCCAACATCCAAAGCATTGGTGATCGCTGTTTCTCTGAGGGTCTATACCAGGCCTCCAAGATCCTCTTCAAGAGTATCAACAACAACTCCAAGCTTGCTCTATGTCACATTCACCTCGAGGAATATCGCGAGGCAGTCGCCGCAGCTACTAAGGCGAACAATGTATCTACTTGGAAGCAGGTTTGCTTTGCATGTCTCAAGGCTGAGGAATACCGTCTTGCCGCCACTTGTGGTCTTGAGGTTATCAAGTATCCCGATCACGTTGATGATGTTGTTACATACTACTCAGATCTTGGATACTTTGATCATCTTGTTTCACTCTTCGAGCAAGGACTTGGTTTGGAAGATGCCCACATTGGTATCTTCACTGAACTTGGTATTCTTTACACCAAGCATGTACCAGAAAAGGTCATGGAGCACTGCAAGGTGTTCTTCAGCAAGCTTAACGTGTCCAAGCTTGTCCGTTCCTGCGAACGTGCTCGGTTGTGGTCACCTGCCGTTTACCTTTACATGCAGGATAAGCAGGCTGATAATGCAGTTAAGGTCATGACAGAACATGCCAGTGCATTTGACAATGATTTGTTCCTTGACTCCATCGTCAAGGTACGAAATGGTGAGATCATGTACAAGGCTGTGAACTTCTACCTCACTATGCACCCCTTGATCTTTACAAGATTAATGGAGGTTCTTGAAGAGTTAGTTGACCACTCACGAGTTGTCAACCAACTTCGTCGTTCTGGGGACTGGGCATTGCAAATTGGACAGGCTTACATGAAGTCTGTACAAAAAGCCAATCTCAGTGCAGTCAATGAAGCCCTTAACGAGCTCTACATTGAGGATGAGGATTACGAATCATTGAGAAAATCAATTGACAAGTTCCAGAACTTTAATATGATTGCCCTTGCATCAAAGCTTGCCACTCACGAGCTTTTGGAGTTCCGTCGTATATCAGCGTATGTTTATAGATGTAACAAGAAGTGGTCTCAATCTATTGAACTTTCGAAGAATGACCGTATGTGGAAGGATTGTATTGATACTGCCAATGAGTCCGCTGATTCTGATACTATTGAAAGCCTATTACGATTCTTCTGCGAGACATCTGAGAAGGAATGTTTCTGTGCTGCATTATACACTTGTTTCACTCATGTGCGGCCCGATGTGGCGCTTGAACTTGGATGGCTCAATGGATATCAGCACTTTATTATGCCATTCCTCATTCAGAATATGCGTCAAACTTATGATCGTCTGAGTTTGCTAGAGGAAAGAACTAAACCTACCAAGGAAGAGGACAATCAAGATCAAATTGCAGGAACTTACAGTCAACTTGGAGGATTCAACAATGGTATGTTAATGCTTGAGAATGGTGGAGGTATGGGAGGAATGATGCCTGGAGCAGGAATGATGCCGGGGATGCAGCCAGGCGTGGACATGAGTGGGTTTGCTCAACCAAACATGCCTAACGGTATGCCAAATGGTGGCCAAATGCCACCTCAGATGCAAATGAATGGAGGAATGCAAATGAATCCAGGTATGGGAGGCATGTAATATTTTTGGCCAGTAAATTACATGTTTATAAAGATTGGGGGTAATAGAATTTAGTGTTTGTACGTAAATAAATATAAGGGGATAGTCTTGAACACTTTGACAAATCTATTTCAACATATTTCTAATGCTTATACTTATTGAAACTATCCAATCTCTGCTTGTTGATCTTTCACATAGAAAGGTTAGTCTCAACATCATATTATATAGGGCAGATTTAATTTGAGAGTTTATACTTCAACACGGTTTCTCTTTTGATCTTTGGTGTATATGTTATGCAATAACTTATTATTCAACAACTTCATCCCAACCAGGTCTTTCCTTCAAATCCCATATAACTCCTGCTGTTGGACTTTGTTTCAGATCACTTCCTAGATTCTTTTTGTAGTATGTTTGTGAAAGTATACGCTGTGCTTCATCGGGATCAGATGTAGTTTTGGCCTTCATTGCTAATTTGAGATCTTTCCATTGTTCAGTACATGATTCTATGTTGGTACGTAGGTAGTGCGATAATAATATATTTGTTGCATCAGATGTGAGCAAAATATGGCTGAAAGTGAGCATATGATATCATACTTTTTGTATGTTTCTGTTTCCTTCTACTCACCAAACTTTCCAAATCGATAGAGCGAATCCTTCTGATAGCCACTCCCTATACACCGTGTCCATTCATCCTATCAAACAAATAGCCATATCCACCAGCAGTCATTATCAAGGATAGAATAAAGTTGTGAGTTGGCTGGGATTAGTTTTGTGGTAGAGAAGAGTAAACACTGACGAACTTACAACAAATAAAATGACATTAACAACGTCGTTTCCTTGCACCATATCATATGCTCCTTTAATACTGGCTTCCAGCTCAAATAGACATACAAGAGGACGGGCACGGCTTGTTACTTGTACTTGTTATGGCGAGGAGAATTGCTCGCTTAGTTACTGATGCAATTCAAAGATACCGAGATGGTATCCTATCCTTCTCCATCCTTAGCTTAGCCTTTGACACTATGTAACTCCGCCGCTACATACTGAGAGGTGGATGTAACATAAATTATTCATAAGTGAGGACTTGAGCTGGGATGTAGCCGCGTCATTAGTCAATCTAAAGAGTTACTTATTGGTTCATCATATAATAAGTATGTCAAGTATGATTATGTAATTTAAAAACAACATAAAAAGTGCGAGAACTCAACTCAAGATCACAAGATATTTACAATCAACATATAACATACAGCTAGAAATCGTCCCAGCCATCACTCAAGTCACTTCCTCCCCCCAACTTCTTCACAGCGGGTTTTTGCTTTTTAAGTTTCATACCAGATTGCTGCAGTTTTGGAGCCGCCTTAGATGTCAGAGACAGACCAGTCCTTTTTGGTACAGATAATCTGCCGCCTGCCGGTCGTGAAGGTTTTGAAGACTCAAAGGAAGCAAAGAAGTCATCATCATCGTCATTATTCTTTGTGGCAGGGCTGCTCGTCGTTCCAAAGTCATCATCACCCCATCCGTCTCCTGGTTTCGTGGGGCTTACCAAGTCGTCATCATCATCTGACCAACCTTCACCCGCATTAGCACCTCCTATGTGAGCATCACTCAATGATAAAGATGAGAACTTTGGTGCAGTAGGGCCAGCTTTTTGTGATGCAACAGTTGTCCCCATGGGTAAACCGCTGCTTGATGTAGCTGACTTTGTAGTGGTACCGGCACCACTACTAGTAGTAGCAGATGTAGAGTTCTCTGTTGGTTGAGAAGAAGTAGTCATCCATGACGATAGACCTGTTAGATATCCACTTCCACTTGATGGTGCAGCAGCCGCAGATTCAGCCCCATTACCCTCAGAAGAACCCACTGTATTCATTCCACAGGTTGCAGCTGAAATACGCTCGGCCTCATCCTTTGCCATGCGTGACGACTCTTCTCGTAAACCCACAATCAATGCATCGACAACATTAAACGCCTCTAACCTCACATCATTTGCTCCATCTAATGTATGAGGAACGACGGCTGGTAATACCTTCTCGGCAACATCCTTTTGTGTGAAGTACTCTTTGCATGAAATAACAGCCCGCAAGGCTGATAGACGACAGGGTGTAAATGGATCCTTCATTGAGCGCATAAATGCAGGGAGGATCAACTTCTGTCGGGACATATCCGTCAAACTAGGTGCAATCTTCCCAATAAAGATGACAGTATTCGTTCGTATACTTGCTTCTGGATCTGATTGCAACCGTATCAAATACCTTACGAGCTTTTCTAAGTTTGCGTGATTCAGTTTTGGTACTAAAACAATTGTTGATTTCAATGTCAATTCACGCAGAGGGCCACTAGAATCTGTAAATCCACTGCACATTGGCTCAAAGACCGCCGAATTAATTGCAGTCTTTTCCAATTGTTCTTCCAATAGTGTAATCTTCTGAAGTACTGCACCTCGAACACCACGATCATTAATTGCAAAGAGAAGAGGCACCAATGGTGTGATATGACGTTGGAATAATTCAGGTGTTTTAGCAAGATAGGATTCAGCGATTTGGAACAACAATGGTACTGTTGCCAGTGCTTCTCTTCGGTTAACATCTTGTGTCATGGCTGCTTCATTCCCAGCAGTTGCTTTAAGCCCCATAACTAGTAGTGGTAATATTTTGTGTATAGCCACATTTTCATTCAATACTCCCCGATTTAATACATCTGGTAATGATTGTAGGAACATAATCTTCTCCTCAACAGGTTTTGACATTACTTCATCCAAAAACATTTCTGCCTTGACATATGGATTATCAAATAATGGACATTTTAATAATGGTGGTAATCGTGGTCGAAGCTTCGGTGAATCATTCTTCATGCGCATTAATGCCTTTTTCAATGGCGCTGGAACTTGACCATTTGTGCCAGCATTCGGATGTGTATAGATATATTCAATTAACACGGCCAATGAATAGCAATCAATTGAATGTACAGGTGCACTCTGTTGTAATACATCATACCGTTGACTAACTCGTTCTGGTGATCGATAATCGGGAGGACAAACCAATCCTTCAAACTTTCTAAAGTGTGGCGTAGGTCCGCCACCGCCGTCTGAGATACCCAGTGGAGTTATTAAATCAAATCCACCCAATTTAAAATCACCTGCTGGTGTAACAAATACAGCATCGGGACATATCATACCGTGTGCCAATTTAGCTTGTGTATGTAAGAACCCTAATGCCTCCACAATGTTAAAAATCCCCCATGAAACGGCAGCTGAATTAGCCTGTGAGGTATGTGGATTTAAGTTCTCAAGCCAATCATCTAATGGTATAGCTGGTTCAGTTATTATAATTAATGTCCCGGTTGTAACAGTTTTGTCAAGCGCATCAAGACCGGGTGAGGGTTTTGTTTCATCGGGATAATCAGTATCTAATGTTGCATGTGCCCTTAGTATTCTTGGATGGATTAATCGTTTAATACGATGGAAATGATGCAATGCCGGTATTAACTGTGTTTGACTAGTATCTGCATACTTTGCATTAGCAAGAGATGATGATGTACGACGTAATGGTGTTTTGGCAAGGTCTGCTTTATTTGCTTGGAAGGCCGTTGCTTCACCTGAGGTTGTTTTGTTTGTTGCGTTGTGTATTGCCCAGCCGTGAGAACCGTGCTTCGTTGATGGTGATACTGGGTCAGATTTTATATTATAAGGGAGGGATGACGCTCCTCCGCCGCCCCATAGACTTCCCAACCAGCCCGACATTCTTTGCAACTACCACAAGGAACCTCTTACTTTGATTTTTTATGTTTTTTGTTTTACTGCTGAGCCCAGGGGCAGTAAGCCCTTTCTTTATAATAACTCATTCACTCAAATTATCTCAAATCACTCGTTGTTCAACAACTCAATCCAACCAATAGAACCAACATAATAATATCCTCACATTGTCTAACTGTATCATCTTGTGCTTCATAATATTTAGCTGATACTCCGCTCTCGAAGTATTGGATACCGAGCTTGTGCACATCTGCGTGAAAATTTTGAGTTCCTATCTTGTGGCTCTTGCGTTCGTGTGGTAGATTTACACTCTTCTACTATAAAAGGGTGGGACATCGACACAGAATATTCATAATAACGAATATAAAGCAACTATCGCGTTTGGTATTGAAAGTTTGAAGGTCGACACAACAAGATAATCGTTTAGTACACATATTCCACCATTCGTGTTAAAAATTACACACAAACATTTCTTATAAATATCAAGTACAAGATAAAACATGGAAGTAGACGACCAAGTACCACGACGAAGCAGTGCACAAAGGGATGAACATCCAGAAGATTTATCGAAGAATACAGCTCATTTAAATGGTGAGTAGTTCATATATCATATAAAAGACACAAGTCAAATTCATTTTGTGCATATAGATTAAACTCAATACCTCCTCTCTATACAATTTCTATCCCAAAATAGATACAAGGGGAAACAAACGTGCACCACCACAAGATGCAAGGCCAGTACGAAAGAGATCAGCACCCCCACAATATGAACAGGATGATACTCCAATCAAACAAACGAGAAAAAGAAAGAAGAGGAAAGAAGTTAGTATGGGAAAGGTGAAACCAAAATCTCTCCCATTCTTAAGTGAAACGAATGATGGAAGTGAAACGCATGAAAATATAGCAGCTATTATTGCCGAAGAAGAGAAAGGAAATGATCACTGGCAGCCGGAAGAAGTAGTCAATTTCTTCAGAGGTCTATATGTGCATGGTTGGAACTTCCATGATTCCTGGAATAAGATTGCGGCAATCGTAAAGACTCAGAGTAATCAGAATGTCAAGGCATATGCTATGAAGCTCGAGAAGAGGCATCCAGAATTGAAGATATTCTTTTGTGCCAAGAAGAAAAAGAGTACCAAGAAGAGTAAGCATACAACAAAGAGAGTATCAGACAAAACAAGCAGACATACTGCTGCTGCTAATCCTCCTAAAAATTATAATCCCAAAACAACTTCGGCATCAGTAAACATGCAATCAGTAGTCAAGCCAAGTGAATCCAAGAAACAAAAAGTTATTATTTGTCTTGGCGAGCATGTTATAGATACAGAGACTGAGCCATCATTGATCACTACCTCTGCCAGTCGGAATAAACGCACTGCCGATACTCTGCCAGATTACTTCGATCCATCTATCCGGCCATCTGTCCCGACGGATGCTCATCAGATATTTATACCCGGTAATAAAGTATATGCTCGTTGGTTAAACAGGGAAGATCCGGGTAGCTACGGCACGTGGTATCCTGGGTTAGTAATATCGTCAACGCTCTCGCCAGTTCAAGACGAATGCAACATAACTGGAGTGCCAAATCTACTATATCATGTAAAGTTTGAAGATGGAGCTGAAAGTATGCATCTTGATACGGAAGATATTATGATGACAGACCAGTATCTGATATGGTTGAAAGAAATTGAGCAGTACTACTCCATGCCCATTACTGAAGAGATGACGCACAAACGTTTGACAAAGAATACACGAGTGTATGCAAAATGGGTCGATCCGACTGATCCTGAGATACATGGATGTTGGTTGAAGGGTGTAATTCACAACTCACAGACTTGGGAGAATGCCCAAAATCAGTGGCAACACTCCTATCATGTCAAGTTTGACAATGGTGACAACGATGAACATCTTCAAGATGGTGATGTACTCGAGGAAGAAACATACATCGAACTGATGAGAGAAAAGATAGAAAGGGGAAGGAATAGATCAACTCAAATGAGTGGATTTGACCTTATTGCTCAAGCATCTGAAATAGCATCACCCATCAAAGAGACAAAACAAAAGAGTAATACCTTGGTCGGTGACTCTACCGAGAAGAAGTTATATACAGAGAAGGCAACGACTACGGCTGCTGCGGTCAATGTAGACGACGACGATGATGTACTTATGGAAGAGCTTCGATGCAACGAGGTGTTAGAATTGCCACCTCCAAGCCCCAGCACTGCTCGAATCTCTTCTACCCCATCACCGGATGTCCATTATGGAATCTACATGAAATCTAAACCATGGCTAGTTGATACTGCTGCCATCTCTAACACTGTCAATGGTAAGGAAAATGCAGAGACCACTCAAGAAAGCATTCGTCCTTCTACTGCAAAGGTTACAAGCAACAAAGAAGAGCTACCAGAAGTAGATATAGAAATGAAAGGAAACACAACAGAAACAACTACACAATCGACGGCTGCTATTAGCATCGGAGACGACAAGGTTGAAACAGAAGTAGTACCCGTTTAAAGTAAGGCCAGTATTATATACTCAGAACGAAGCAGTTGCTGCAGGTAGTGATAAGAGATACACTTAAGATAAGCTAAACTTAAGATGGTTGCTATAAATCTAGACCGTACATATAGAATATTCACATGAGACACAAATCAATACCCAAGGACTTCTCGACGTTCCTTACCGAGCATATACTCTGTCGAGTCATCAATGAATACTTTACAGGTCTTTAAACAATCATTTCTATCCCTACGTCCATCACCTAAACAGTCGTCTTTCGTGCACCCCTTAACGTTGTCTTGAAAGGGAAAGGCAGCTCTTCCAGGATCTCCAACCAAGCCGGGTCCTCCTCCATCTTTACGCCAATGTCGGCCTCGTTGCGCCCTTCATGATGTCAAGATAGTGTTGAGATATAGTAACTACAGACAACAAAAGTAGAACTCACAAAATAACACGTACCAGATCCACTCCTCACCCATTTCTTCCATAGGTGGAAAGATGCTTGTAGTATCACCAGCCAAGATTCCTATATTCTCCTTAGTTGCATCGGCAAGGTAGATAGATGTAGTGATCCGTACCTCGTGCTTAGAACGATGATCGCATTCTCTGGTACCATGTCGAGTATCGTCTCCAACAAGCACTCCCGAATTCGATCCATAATAGGTTTCGCCTTTCAGGTCTTTGCCTTTCTTTTCACCCTCAACAATAAGCTCTGGTCCAGCACCTTCAGGAGAATGAATACCCACTAAGAAATTGAAAGCCCGTCCTCCGGTGCCTTCCCAATCAGTATGAATGAATCCCCGATCACAGTTCGTAACAGCTACGAATCCAAAACTGTCTACATGCAACTCATCCAAGTTAAACTGTTCACCAATACCTTTTAACACTTCATCAAAACCACCCTTTGATAATGCCCTTAATGCATCCTCATGACTTAATTCGTCTGCAGTGTTGAACCAGTGCATGTCGCTCTTCCACTCTTTAGCTGGACGTTCTACATTCCAAGTAAAATTTCTCATCTCACCTTCTATTGCTCCCTTTTGATACGGAGATTGAAATGAATACCAATCTGCACCGCCGGGTTTTAATGGATTATCATACAGCTTATTTATCATAATATCAAGTAATCCCATTTCCTTCGCATATGCCTTGATAGTTGGTACAAAATGTTCAGGAAGACCAACTCTAGCACCATATTCTTGGACGATTGTTTTATCGTCATCCCATTTAAGTAACTCTACTTGACCAGGCTTCAAATCTGTTTCAATAAAGTGTCCAAACTTGGAGGATAGTTTATCATCTTTCTTATTCTTTGTAGGTGAAGATGATGCATCTTCACTACTATTGTCTGCACAAGTTCCATCCTCAGCAGAACAAGTTTGTGTCTGCGCATCACCTGCAGCTAGTTTCTTTTTGGCCAAAAGTTCATCTCGAATTCTCTCAATCCTTTCCATTTCATTAATAATAGCTTGGGTTGAGAACTCAACGTATGCATCATTCATTTCTCTAGTTTCTTCATTACTAAATCCAGCAGAGAGCATGGACCTTTTAATTAATCCAGGCGAGTCAATACTGAAGGAATTCAGTGCATCATCAAGTTTGCTATTGTAAAGTTAGGAGTAGTTATGATATTATGATTCGGATGGGGTATAGAGATGAGATTGATAAGCTGTAACCATATTGAGGTACACCACAAAATAGGTACACTTACAAATCTTTTGGAATAAGATCGACATTTATCTCAAGATCCTTATCAGCACTGCCACCGTCGATTGCAAATAATACAACGGCAGCAACGAGTAGATATATACGCGCTTTTGTCGACTGTACGACCATTGTATATGTTGTGGTATTGCCGATTAGTTTATGTTTGTTTATTTGGTAAGTTGCGTTAGTTTGGTGCTGTTTACGGGTTTTGAGGGTATCGTAGTACCCGTGGTATCCTCATATAGTGCAGCCGAGCCTGCCTAGAGCTAGAGTCCCCGAGAGAGTCTCTACTTGATTGATCAACTGCACATCTAGAACGTCTACATAGTCCTCGTGTGGTTGTTTAACTTATTGACAGTACATATTGATAGGTATGGCAAGACAATACCTTTTCCCGAATTGAAGAAAGTCAACTAGCTATCCATATGTAACTTTGAGATGCTTTTGTCATACACATAACCTCTAACCTAATACATTAACACTGTATCTATATGTCTATTGTACTGTCTATTGGTGCAACAAGTCTTCTCTAGCCGTAAACTTGAATAACAACAAATCAGACACTCTTGAACCTTTTGGTATCCTGCACTTGTGATAACTCTTCTTTTGAAATAGACCTCTTTGCTGATCTAACAGGACTATACCCACTACGGCATTGAATAGATGAGTTATCATATGTGCCAGTATCAGTCAACTGCTGATCTTCTTTCCGTGGAGATGATTTCATACTATCTACTGATACTTCTTCTTGTGGCAGCCGTCGGAGACTACTAAACATGGCAGCTTGCTGAGTAAGTAGAAACGGAGGGTAGCCACCACCACTGCTGCCACCACCAAACAGTTGTGGTATCTGTATAGCAGGTTGGCAGAATGAGAATGGAGGTTGATCAACACTCACACGTCTAGTGATGTTAGTAGAGACCGATTGCATACCGCCTCTTTTCTTTAGAGATGATGCTAGTTCTTCCTCTAATGACCGAATCTTAGCGGCTTGATCTTGACTAGTCTTTTGTAGAGCTGTATACTTGGTTGTAATAGAACTGAGTTGATCAAGTAATGAGTGATATTCTGTCAACTGTTGTCGAACATTGGCAACGTTTACAGCTGTGACCTTAGAAGCATTATTTTGCATTGCAAATCGTAAATCAACATATTCGTCCTCTGTTAGTAGGGCGGTAACAGCGTTACCTTCTGGTAATCGAGGGAAGCTGATGTTCATTTGATGTATATCTTCTTGTGCTGACAGTGCTCTGCGTTGTTGCTTGAGTTGTTCGTACTTTTGAGCAGCATCGAGACCGTATCTTATTTGATTAACGATTGCATCGACATCCTTCTCATTCTTCTCATACTTGTCATCATCTACATTCTTCGAGTACTCGCCATCGTCTTGTGATTGTGATATCATTGTGATATGTTTATGATTCTATTATGTGTTGTGATAATAGTTGAGTATGATAATATGATGATTGATGATCAAGAGAAGGGCACAAGATTATCGACCTCATCCGGCCAAAACGACACAATAAATTGAATTAGCCTCTCAGAGTCATCCGACGGAGTTATTTGACTTTGACTTCACCGCTATTGGCAGTAGCAACAGAACTCAATAGTCATTTACGGAGTGCGTGCAAATGTCGTAGGCTAAGATGTTTAAATGACCGGGCCGAACAAATGGCGATCCAACAGCCATGAAGATGCTTGCATATGATGTTTGAGTGTGATAATCACTTTGGTGCGGCTTGCATTACTTCCTAACCTTAAAACAACTTGTTATTAGTTGTTATTAAAATACCAAATCAACTCATAAACTACATAACTACATAATTATTTGGAATGGAGAATCTATTGACAGTAATAGTACAAACATCACCTCTTCCATCTCATCCTTCGACGGCGTTGCTAGAGGCTCTTTTCAGGTCGTTTGATAAAGTAAAACATCTAAAAGATTGCAACATTATCATACTATGTGATGGTGCTTGTGATGAGGATGATAAGGATGTCAATGGTACAAAACAGAGTAAAAAGATAAACTACAAGCACGGGTCTATCAACCAAGACAAAGTTAATGATTATCTTCTCCATTTGGACTTACTGCAACAGAAGATTGATAACCAAGAAGATTCATTTATATCGACAAATAATGGTACAATAAAATTACTGAAACTACCATATAGACATGGAAGTGCTCGTGCTATCAAAGCTGCCTTTCCCATCGATACACCCTATGTACTGATCGCTCAGCATGATAATTTCTTTGTTAATGATGTAAACTATCTGAAGGATATGATTATATTTCTAGATGAGGAAGATACAAAGTCCTGGTTGCATTGCATACACTTCCAATCGACTGCCACACTGAACTATGTCCAGAAGATTAAGAGAAGGTATAATATAGATTTGCAAATGTTATGCAAAAGACCACAAACATCATCATTAGATGGCGAGTTGATACCTCTGGTGTTTTGGTACGGTCGAACACATATTGCACGAACTAGTTACTATTCAGACAAGATTCTTTGTCGAGAGTTAAAACAAGGTGACCATTTGGAAGAGCTCTGGGGAGTACATCAGTTAAAAGAGATACTAGAATTGAAGAAGAAGTTGTCGATAGATGTGGATGATAATAATAACTTTGAGACGCAATTTAAGATGCTACATGCACCATATGGCAACTACGTTTTCTTTGAACATGACGTGAATGGGAATGTACAACAAAAGGAAGTATTATATCATATGAATGGGAGGAAAGTTCGTGCTACAACATCATCAGGCAAGAGTATTCACTACTCAACATCAGGGGATGTCACTAGTAGCTCTTCTACGACGCAAAATAGCTTCAATCCACAGGCTAACTCATTCACCATTGCAAAAAGTACCGTGGCAGTAGTACAGGGATTAGAGTATGTCGATGATAGCAGCCAAACGAAGTCATCATCCAAACAGAAGAAGTTTAAGCAAAATTGCTTTCATTGTGGTGAGAAAGGCCATTCCAAAAAATTCTGCCCAAAGCTAGAAAAGGATCACAATGTCACGGAGATACAACATATATAATATAGCATAAACCTTTATCTAGTTATAGTTTTACTCAGGATTCTTCCATACTCTCTCTTGCTTCTATTTCCAATTCTATACTTCTGAGGTATGGACCTTTATCACACTTTCTGCTTCTTTTTCATCACTTTGTTGTAAAGTAGAATCAACCTCTTCCTACCGCTGCTGTTTCAACTCTTCTTGATGCAGTCTATTCCTTCTAACTTCAATCTTCCATCTCCATTCCTCTTCCCAATCAGCAGCAAAACGTCGATATCCATATCTTGTAGCTAAGATGTTCAATAGTGCTCCTCCTAAGATCATAGTTGCACCTCCCCAAAGAACAAGAAGAGGGGGATAGAGCAATTGAACACAATACATGAAGGATGACGTGAGAGATAATCCAATCCCTACAAGCATTGTCCGTCTCAGTGATGGAAGAAAACGGAATAGCTTTGCATCTTGTTTACCAGGATAAGTAGATATGTTGCTGCTACGACGATTCTTGTATTGATTATTCGTTGGTTCAAAGAGAGAAGCTGCCGAATCATACTCAAGAGGACAAGGCTTCTTCATACTTGCAGTGACAAAGCTCGAAGTTTGTTTCCGACGCAATCTACGTTCTTGATGTATATCTTTTGGTGCAAACAAACCATGAGTAAGACCAGGGCCTTCCACATCAGTTGTAGTTGAAGACTCTTCCACGATATCCTTATTATTATGCAAAAGTGAAGGATCATCCCAGTCAATTGGAAAATTAATTGTATGAGGGAGAGTTACCATGAGCAGACTCATATCTTGTGCATTTGAAGACTCTGCTGCACTATCATTGACAACAGGAGCTGCCCTTATCTTATGTCCTTTCCCCACTGTATCTTCCATTAGTATCACACTCCCAGGCTGATATACTCTCGATTCTTCATTGTTACCAGATACTGTTATATCTATTGGTGAGAGAGCGACGACCAGTATTGGACGTGGTTCAACATCCCCATCCGTGTCGATATATTTTGTTGTATCATCGACCCCTTCCTCAACATCATCAAAACTACTTTCAATGGTGATGCCACCACCGAGATTAGTCCAATGAGACACAGACTGCGCCGAAGCAGGCAAATGACGCAATACCATATCTAATGTCGAGAAGGCCTCAGTAGAAGATTCGATAGTTGGGCCGCACTCCAAATATGAATATGGAATAGTCATCATCCCTACATTATCTTTCGGTGCATCAAGGAAGTACGATAGTCCATCTGAAGGTGATGTTACTACTCGTCCATCAAGTTTAAATCCAAGGGGAGCATCATGTACTGATTCTTCATCACCCACATCAGTATGTGTTGTTGGTTTTCGTATTGAAGGTCCTCGATCCTTCCAGTCTCTGCCCATAACCTTAGAAGCAGTAGTAATAGATCCCACTGATTCAGTAGTAGCATTATCAGTATTCTCAGTGTGGATTGTTGTTGATACTTCCTCTTCATTCTTGCCTTGTTTGTCTGGGCTCACCTTTTTACACCCCATTGTACCAAAACAGCCACTAGACAGTGGAGGTTTAGGTTCATGGGAATGTTCACCATCATCAGCTTCATTGTCCTCATTATTGATATTATCAGGTGAGTTGTGTTGAACTACTTGAGCAGCTCGCATTTTTGCTCCAACCCTTGCGGCATGCACAAGAGCTTCAGGAAGATTGGGTTGATTACCTTCTATATTATTATCAGTATTCTCTTCAGTATCCTCTTCGTTCTCTTGGTTTATAATACTACTTGTAGATAAATCAACGTTGGTGTCAACATTATGAAAATCTTCTGTCTCTGGTGAATCATCGACAGCCAAATCTAAATCCGCTGTAACGAATATTGATGACTGCATAGACAAACTTATAAGTAATATAAATGCACATATTGATTTCATCATAACTATTGATTTACTCATAACTTGTTATGGTTCACCATAGATAAACAAAAATTGTATAATTTTGATGTGTTCTCTTGACGATTTAGATCTACTGAGACCCGTTAAGAAGCGTGCAAATAGCACAACTACTTTAATACTTTTGTTGTTATAATACTACTGCAAGGATTGGCTCCAACGACCAAAGAGAATAGTAGTACCTATATATCAAATCAACAACTTCATTCAATCAACTCAACACTGAAAAAATTTATGAGAGTTGAAGGGGTATCCTTCATGGTATCCTTAGTCCGCGAGCCCAGTGGGCGGGTGAATGATTGAACTTGATTGAATAGTTAAGTCAAGTGGCAGGAAGCAATTCATATGCTTGCACGCCAGTATGGTAAGCAGTAACAACATAAACATCGTACTTGAGAATGAGTTAAAGTTGAAGCATTTAGTGGCAGTAATATGAGTGGCGCTAGTAACTTATACATCAGATAGATTTGTGTTTCCATTAAGAATACTCTGTACAAGATCACGTAGTTCTTTTCCCAAGTTCCAAGTAGATATACGACAGCGAGGTACCAATCCATCTTCTCTTTGTCTTCGTTCTATTGTTGCCATAATGGGAAACTTCTGTTCAGAGAATGAGGATTGCTCATCTTGTTGTTCACCCGATTTTGAATTGGGATTACTTATTTTGTTTCCTCTTCTAGCCAATAACACATCACCTTTTTCTAATACATTTATTGCTGGGCATACATCGTTTGAACCGTCACCTATGTAAACAACACGAGGTCTTTGTGTTTCTTTGCTCAATATATCAAGTAATACCTGTGTCTTACATAAGTTTGGTGGACATTTTGCACAGGAATGGCCGCCATACTTTGTTGATAGATGAACTACACTGAATATTTCTTTTGTCATTGTTGTATTGTCATTATCATCATCTTTATTGTTGTCCCAGATACCAAAATTAGTCTCAATACCACGCGAAAAGAAGTCTATCATATCATTTCTTTTTAGAAATGCTTTAATGAATTCATCGTTACCATCGCTGATAATCGCTTGGCCACATTGACTACTATCATTTGCAATATCTTCTAATGCTCCTCTTACATCTACAAGGTATGGCATCGAAGCTGCAGCATTAAGAACATCTTGCTTTGTAGCTTTAGTTTCCTTCATACAATCGTTGATTAAATCAGCTACACAATCATGCCACTTCTCAGGACCGTGTTCTTTTATCATAGCTCGTAATCTTCTTTCCATTTCATCACTACCAATAAACGAAGCTGGTATATACTCATCCGAGTTGCAATTAATAACAGTAAAATCAAAATCCCATACAAATAAAGTCGATATCGGTTGTGGAGGCTTATTGATGATTGTTGCATTTCTTCCTACACCATCACTGCCTTCATCTGCTAATACTACTGTCATATTGATAACGCATATATTAATTGTTAATGTCTAATATCGTATCATCAAAGTCTTAGGTTTGTTTTATGATCTCTAGAGTAGCAATTTCTGCTCGTGTGATATACACTTATTTACTGAACTTGCGCGACAGTATACACAATGATATATACTAGGTGTATTTAGTATTTAGACAGCATCAACACATAGATAGCTAGAGATAGTTTAGAAGCTCTTTTACTTGACGGTGGTCCTGTGGTATCTTTCAAATCGATCGAAGTTGGACGGAATTCGGAATTGAAGTGAAGTTGTTGCGTGCTATTGGCTGTTGCCGTCGTTTATGATTGTAATCGCAAGAGTTGATTGTCCAAGGAGGTTTATTGCTATAAGGCGTTCCCTGATTGTTGTGTAAATACTACGTCTGTAGTAACTGGAACACATCATCACTCAGCAGTTTCGTGTAGTTGAGACATTTGAGACCGTTACAAGTTATATGATTATGGTCTCTACTAACACCGATAAAAAGGAGGAGCATCTACTCGATAATGAAATACAACCAAAAGAAAATGGTACTCTGCAAACATTGGCTGGTGTTGCGGGCAATGTCTTAGAATGGTATGAGTAAGTTTTATGTTCATCAGATGATAATTGCAGTATATATAATATATTATGTATTACTTTTCGGGAGCATTTTACCCATGATATGCTCAAATCCATTTCATGCCTATTGCAATAACAACAACAATAAATAATAAATCAGCTTTGCACTATTTGGATTCTTTTCTGATATTATAGCAACAAACTTCTTCGCCCCATCAGAAGAGAGTAATGATGATGTTTACAATAACATGGGTGGAGAGATTGACACCTCTAATTTAGTACAAAGCTTTGCAGTTTATGGATTGGGTATTGTTATGCGCCCTGTTGGTGGTATAACAATTGGTTATATTGGTGATAAGTATGGGAGGAAACAGGCATTAGTGTTATCGCTATTTCTCATGGCAATTCCAACATTTATTATGTGAGTTTGTTATGTGTTACTTGCGCTGCATTAAACTGAAGCAAGAAATATCTAATATACATATCATCTCCAAATCTCTCTAGGGGTTGTCTTCCAACATATAATCAAGTCGGTTCATTGAGTACAATTCTACTTGTGCTATGTCGGCTGCTACAAGGAATGTCCGTAGGCGGTCAATTAGTAAGTTTGATTTGCCATTTGTTACATAAACGATGAATGTACCGCTGAATCACACGTTGTAATCGTATCGTCACTCACTACTGTAATCTGTTTACTTGCTTTTGCCACTGTATAAACAGCCAGCGAGCTTGATATATACAGGTGAGTAAAGTATATATGTTATATGTTCTAATCTCTTATTGGACACATACTAAACTAACTCTTGCGCTGACTACTACTACTGATTACTAGTTGAAATGAGACCAAAACAACATTGGGGATTCTATGGCTCTTTAGTAATGATGACGGCATGTTGTGGTTCACTACTGGGGAATCTAGTTGGAGCAATAATGCGGACTGTACTAACGGATAAACAGTTAATAACCTGGGGTTGGAGGTTACCATTTCTATCAGGGATATTGATTAGCTTTGTTGCAATGTATCTGCGAGATCATGGGAAGGAACACAACCCGAATGCTGGAGAGTATGCCGATGAGGATGATAGTCAATGCAACAACAATTCAAGTAAGGAGTCACCATTAAGTGAGGTGTTTAAGAGAGAAAATCTTCCAGCTTTGTTGTCTTCATTTCTAACGCCCATGATGTGGGGTGGTGGCTATTATACGACTTTTGTCTGGATGGCTATCTTCATGGAAGTGCTAGTAGATCCTCCAATTGAACACGGCTTTTGGGTCAACGCATGCTCATTACTCTTTGGGATAATCATACCTTTACCTTTAGCGGGTATGTTATCAGATCGCCTTGGTCGAGATAAGACAATGTCAATAGGAGTAATTGGACTAGCAATACTTGGTCCATTCATGGTAAATATCATATCATCAGGACAGGCAGTAGAAGCTTTCTTTGCTCAGTGGATTATTGGGTTGTGTTTATCTTTGTTTGGTGGTCCGATGAATGCATGGCTAGTTGAACGATTCCCTCCACATATACGCTTGACAAGCGCTGCTCTTGGTTATGACCTGTCACATTGTACAGCTTCGGCATTTTCTCCACTGATTGCAACTTTACTGGTTCAAAATCATGGTGTTAAAGCTCCTGGTTTACTCTATCCGTTATTTGCGATTCTTACTGGAAGTGGAATGTTGATAAGCACAAAGATATATCGTTATGGAGGTGTCACTGATAATGATCAAAATGAAGTTCAGATGGCAACCTCCTCAAAACCAAAACTGAATCCGGTGTGTTGAGTTGATAGAAAAGGAATATATATATATCCCTCTATCACCTTTAGATTATATTATTAGTGCTTGACCCCTTAGCTCAGTGCCTCAGAGCGCTCCACTAGTGCGGCACACTTGATTGGTATGTATATATGTATGTGTGTTTAATCATTGAGATTTGACTTAGTGAGACACAAGATATAATTTAGCTAAGCCCTTTTGACTAACGCACAGTCATTAATTGTAATACCTGCCGTTAATGACAATATTTTTGCAGCGTGTGATGCCGGTGGTGTGGTTTCTGTTAGGTTATAGTTACTTGACTACCATAACAAAGAAGATATGCAACTGCAAAATAATTGTCATCGTACAACCAAAAGAAGAAGACGGCAATGCTATAATGTCGTATCATCTACCAACAAAAGTACTAACGTCGTCGTTCTTATCTTATCATCATTATCATCAAAACAATACAATAACTACTACTATGCCTATGCATCATGTGATCCTTGTATAATTGGAGATGAATTTGTTCAAATACCAGATACTAATTGTCAAATTTTTGCACAGTGCAATGGAGGAAGAATAGCTCAACAATTTACTTGTCAGAGTGGTTTAATCTATGATTCTGTATTAAATCAATGCAACTGGGCTAATTTGGCTACTTGTAATCCTGATCCCTTGTGTCCAACACCATCACCTTCGAAAGAACCAATAAGCTCGCCGGGTTCAGCAATACCAACTTCACATGAGCCAACAGAACATGATGGAAAAGGAGGTGTTAGTAAACAGCGTCCATCTTCTTCATCTTCCAACTCTATAAATATACCATCTCTATCTGCAACAACAGCAGATTTTGCACAACAATTGCAACCAATAAGATATCCACATCATATGGCAATATGGGCACATGTCTCTGCAAACAAGGTAAAAATATCAAATCATCTATTGCAAATTGCATACAGTAGATTGTCAAAGTTATACGGAACCGATAATATCAATACAGATCAAATACGAAATTATATGTATGATGATTTTTATAATGCAATTACTAGTATGAGTGAACAGGGTTATGTGATACCAACATCAGATTCTACTACTAATAGAGGGAATAATGTAGAATTGGATATGTTTGGTAATGAACAAAGCCGCAGTACCTTTTACTTGGGTGAGACTACACATTCAATGGGTGATGCCGCAGTCATTGGATTAGTAAATATCGCTCTCTTTCTATCACAATCAATGGCTGATTCTATATCACAAGGATCATGCGATGAAGTTAATCAAGTAGTAAAGACCAATACATTTACATCAAGTACCTCATGTGAAGAGAATAGTTATCAAGATATGAGATGTTCGGTGGAATGTCCAATAGTAGATACTGAAACCAATCCATGTTGGTATGGAAGAGGTACAATACAAACACGTGGTAGATGTCAATATGGAAAGCTCAACTACTACTTGGGATCCAAGGCAGCAAAGGATGGTAGACCTAGTCGATATCCTGGCATAGACTTTTGTGCTAAACCGGAAACAGTATGCTCAATACAATATACAGAGATTGAATGGATAACAGGTTTATTTCAATGGATTGATAGAGTCCAATCGTATGATGGTGGAGGATGGAACTACATCGTAAGCCTGAATGAATTTGTTGCAGGAAACATGATAGACGACTCATTTGTGTATACAGTGTCTGCAATTGTAACTCAGGGGTCAATGAATTCGGATGTAGAGATTCAAGATTCTAGAGAGAGATGGAGTTACTTCTTACAAGCTTTGGATGCATTTGGCTTACCTGTCAAGGCTTTACATGCTGGTTACATATGATCTGTCGGTGATTACTGCTAATTATAATAATTTGCAGTTATGTATACAGCAGAGTTTAGCACAGTCTACAGCCTTTACATGGGAAATAAACTTTCTCTCTGTCTCGTCCTCGTATACTCTTGTACTCCATGAGCTCACTACTGAGGATACCAATTCGCAGCCGGTACCAATGTCTCATTTTAAATAGGCCAGTCTAATTTTATTCACTCGGAAAACGAATTAGAGTGGCCACCTCCTACTGCACACCATACCAAAGAGGTACAATACAAACACGTGGTAGATGTCAATATGGAAAGCTAAATTACTACTTGGGTTCTAAAGCAGCAAAGGATGGTAGACCTAGTCGGTATCCTGGCATAGACTTTTGTGCTAAACCGGAAACAGTATGCTCATTACAATATACAGAGATTGAATGGATAACAGGTTTATTTCAATGGATTGATAGAGTCCAATCGTATGATGCTGGAGGATGGAACTATCTCCTACGACTGAATGAATTCGTGGCTGGAGGCATGGTAGTAGTTATTGTATTGTTTTGATGATAATGATGATAAGATAAGAACGACGACGTTAGTACTTTTGTTGGTAGATGATACG
>Ga0214480_100122_pt1 | contig 33839 bp, 24 predicted proteins | sample M1_20Mar14CPVII9_3_FD_165042 | JGI IMG/M metagenome (GOLD analysis project Ga0214480, IMG submission 165042) | Marine eukaryotic communities from Monterey Bay, California, United States - M1_20Mar14CPVII9sort6BwellE17 | ecosystem: Environmental > Aquatic > Marine > Unclassified | place: USA... | reverse complement strand
GAACATTCCCGTGGTGGTGATGATTGATAATTAGTTGCACGTGTTGAAGAGCTGCTCTTATAATTTTGGGGTCTTTTCGTAGAAGAGTGCATATCATGTGCACAAATTGAATCATGAGATCTTTCACCACCCAGAGAGGACGGTGTATTATTTGTAGCAATAGAAGATATAGGAGCCAATCCTACATCACTACCACTACCACCACTATCCACTTGATGGTCGTCATCTTCATTTGCCACTGCATAACCCCTTGAGGGGTGAGAGGGTGTTTTGGGACTTGTGTGTATGGGACGTCGGATGCCACCACCGCCAACGCTACCACTACCCCGATCACAACCTATTAGACTATTATATGGTGGAGACTCTACCATTCTACTCTCCTTTATATTTAATAAGGGTTCAATGGTCACTGACTGCAACAAAAATCTCTTGAAAATGAAAACGGCAAAATAAAAACAATCACGCTCGCCTGAAAAAATGTTTTTTTCATGTGATTGATTGTCACGTCTTTTTCACACTCCCCTTCTTCCTCCCACTTGCATTCGCCTCTAGGTACTATGAATATCTACTAGCAATCTTCTCTACCTAACCTCTACAATGAAGATATCATCTACATCCTCTCCTATAAATCGGTGCATATTACTCATCGGCTACGGCTGTTGTATATTATCTAGTAATAATTATTGTACCGCATATCAAATCTCAACATTTTCAACATCTCAAAAGATACGCCAAGTGCGTCAGATATACTACAATAGAAGGAGATCTACCTCTCTGCATATATCTACCATAGATATTGAAGTACCTTCTACTTCCAACGAAAACAATATTAATACTAACAACAAGTCAAAAGAAAATGATGGTCTATTGCAATGGGCAGATATTATACCAATCTCTGTATTTACAACTTTATGTATTGCAGTAGCTATAGTAGTATCAACCTATGAGGATTATGACGTGACACATACTCGTCCATCTCCTTCTACATTACGTTTACCCACCTCTTTCAGTAGTACATCTAGATTCAACTTCATCGGTGCCGCTACAAAAGGGATGGGGTCGGGAGCAGCCAATCGAGGTCTGTCTAAAGATACTACTATTGATCAGACATCATCATCTCCTTCATTTGAGGAATGGTATGGAACATCTGCAACAACATTACAATTCAAACCAAGCTATAATGAAATTATGTTACAACATCGTACTGAACGTGTACCACGATGGTCAAGAGTTTTGGGAGGTGATGCTTCTTCTTCAAAGAACAATAATGTAGTCACAACCAAAGAAGAAATACAACAGGCAGTATTACAACTATACAAATCAATAGACGAATTAGATGAATTAAAATTATTGGCAGATGATTATAATTGGGATGGTATTAAGGAATATTTGGCTCCAGTTTCCAATACTTTAGATGCTTCTGTTGATGATGGTCGAAGATATGCTTTACCTACAACATTAGAATATTCAATGGATATACTAAAGACAATGCCTTCATATTATACAACTAATGGTATTAGTAATGGTAACAAAGAAGTATCAGAACTAATTGGACTTGATTGGGGCAGCTGTGCATGGCGTCACTGCGGTGCAAAGGCTGATGCTCAAGAGGCAATCGCCGAGTTGTATAACAATGTAGGCATGTTAGAGCCTTTTGAATGTCGATTTATCATTGATGTTGTTGAAAGATCAATACGTGATGTGTTAGCTGTTATACCGGATGATATCAAACCAAATAATCAACAAGTCAAGCCCTATGTTGAATATATTCCACAAGCACAAGATGATTCTGGTGAGCTAGGCATAGATTTTGAATACGCCAACAGCCGAGAGCTAGCACGGAACGCTTTTGATGACTAGTGATTCAAGGGCGTATAGACTTCTCAAAATTAGTTTAATAAGTTACAAAATTTCGATTAACGCTTTCTTATCATGCTAAGTCCGTCTCTCAAGTTCATCAATAAGACATCGACTCGGTCATCTTTGACAACTTCACTGTTGAATCTATGCATCTTGTTAGCCAACTTCCTGGCTCGTCGATTCTTCTCGAGTATCTCTTTATCCTGGCTAGTCTCAACTCCTATTGTCTCATCATCCGAATCATATCCGATACTTGCATCTAACACTAGGCCCTTCCAAAGAACGTTGTCAACTAATATCAAACCGCCTTTCTTGAGTACTCGATCGTTACTTACCAAGGCATTGACATACTCGTAGAGACGTGTCTTGTCAGCATCGACAAATACGATATCATATGCAGCATTAGCTGGATTGTGCATAGCCAGTTCTTCGACAGTAGCCAGAGCATCATTAACTCGGAGGAGTTCACAGCCAGCAATGTCGTTGTACACGAATGATGCGGTCTCTTCTTCGAAATCAGGTACTGAATCTTGATTATAAAGCTTAGAAGCCTCTTGTGCTCCTTCGTTTCCAATGCCATGTTCTGTCATGACCTTTAAATGAGCTGAGGCAAGCCCCAACGCTCTTCTATCACGCTCCAACGAGAGTACAAATGGACCACCGCCCTCTCGAGTACCAACCGTATCATTATTCAAGCACTCGCCTGCAGCAGCGGCACCCTCTAAGAAACATGCAGTGGCATAACCTGTAAAGGTGCCAATTTCTAATATACGACCTTCACGACTTTGTGATGCCAACGTCGTTAAGAGACTACCCTGCATCTGTCCTGATACCATATGTGCCCCCGTGGGAAGGAATTTATGTGTATTTGATTCTATTTGTGATAATAGCGGTTGAGGTGAGGTAGAGTGTGCTGAACTGTAGTCATCCAAGTTTGTATAGACTTGCTCCTTCTTGTCGTCTTTTGATGTCGAGTCTTCTTTCACTTCCTCATCTTCAGCTGCAACACCACTACTACTTCTCCTCTTGGGTACCATATTCGAATTAACAACTCGAGTCTTACAACCCTCGGAACACGTACCGAAGAAAGTTTCACTACAATACTCACACTGTACCATTCTTTTATGACAATTATCATTGTTGCAATTACTAACCAAGTGTGTTTTCCGACCACAGGTATAACAATTACCAAGTTGATCATTCGTTATCCGTCGGCCCATACGTCCATCAAAGACATAGTTGACGCCTTTGAACATTGGTTCATCATTTGGTACCTGTTCATTAATCGTACGATCATATGCCACCACACCACCAGCTAGTCTACTAACATTTGTATATCCCATTTCTTGTGTTAGGTATGATGCAACTTTAACACAACGTATCCCACCAGTACAATATGTCATTATTGGTGTCTCTTTTGGTACATCTTTTAATCGTTCTTGTAATACATCCCAACTATCACGAAAGTTGGTAGTGTTTAATGGTTCTGCTAATTCAAATTTACCGACTTGTGTTTCGTAGGAGTTACGACAGTCTAATACTATTGGTAAGTCGTTTGATGTACCGTCTTTGCTGTCATCACTACTACTAGTACTACTAGCACTTGATTCTCTAGCCATCTTCAACTTCTCATGCCATTCCAAAACAGGCATATCATACCCAGCATTTTGCCAATCTAATGGATCCTCCAGCCCATCAGCAACAATTTGTGAACGAACTCTAATATGTAATCGTTTAAATGGTTTCTCTTCTTCAAAGTCTTGTATAGTAATTGGTATTGCATCAACATTTATTCCATTTTCCATATATGAACCTAACACTTCTGATAATATTGAACCACCATTATCTATAGATAATGTACAACAATTTAAAAAGTTCGTAAGGACATTAGTTGGTACAGCCATTTGTGCATTAATACCTTCATTTGCAACATAGATTCGTCCCAATACTTTAAATGGTTTCCATAATCGTTTTAATTGTATTGCTGTATCTTCAGGATTTGATATACCCTGTGGTGGAAATGAATAGAATGATAACATTGTCATAGTTGTACTATTTAGTGGATTTGACATGTTGTGTAAATATTGTGGTAATGGTGGTGGACTTGGTGCATTTGGATCTTTTGTTACGTGTAATATCAATGTTGGACGTTTCATATTGGTAGATGATTCATTGTAGAAAGTTTCAGCTTGGATGAAGGCATTCTGGACATCGACATCACTTTCTAATAGCCATGTACCCATGTTATCATGTTGTTCATCATCACTATCATAGGAGTGTGTCAGTATATTACCATCAACATCAAATGTTGGCAAGCTTGCCGATAAGATATATGTACTCTTCTTCAATCGTCGAAAGAATTCATGTATAGTTTGTCGTAATATTTTGAGTGATGTGCATGCATATTCTTTTCCTTCGTTCTTCTCTTCTTCTCCTTCCCCATTGTCTTCTGTCAAAGGTGTAGAGAGTAACGAAGGTGAACGTTCCACAAACATACGACCACGCTTCTCCCTGCCATTCATTTTCAATTCAGTACGTAATGTTGGACATGTTACTACCTTTACTGCAAACATTGGTGGTGGAGCTCTGTCTCCCTTTCCACTACCATTACTTTCAGCACCATCTTGATCTGTACTATTTTGATTCTCCTCTAAGAACAAAGTACGTAATCTTAAATTACGTTGTCTATCATTATCTATAACTTTTTGTTTAGCTTCCTTTTTAAGACGTGAGATTGTATTACGTTTTTGTACTATTTGTTGATTTATTGATGCATGATATGCTGCTCCGGACTTGGTGTCTATTGGTTTGTTGGTGTTGGTGTTGGTTGATGATAGTGATAGTATTGTTGTTGTTGATGGATGATTGGTTAGGAGGTGTGATATTGATCTACTTTGTGTAGTTGGTTGATGATAGAATGAGGGATGAGTAGAAGGCAAAGAAGTAAATGCCAGCATAGTTGACTTTGTATTTCGTGTAGATAAAGAGCTACTGCATAGTATACCATCAGTGTGTATCGATCTATAATGATGATGATGTTGATGGCCACGAATAGCAAGTCTCCTCATCATCATACCAAAGTTTGCCGCCCTTGTCATACTACTATTCAATACAACAAAGAGTAGATATGATATCTTTAATAAGTATGTGTTCGTCATCATAGCTTCATTTGGTTTGGTTGCATGAGGAGTGATGAGGTGAGTTGTGGTGGCATCGCGACTCGCATAAAAAAAAGTGCACAAAGATGTGCAACAAAAAGTATGTATATTAGATATATCTTCTCTAACGATTTCTTCTCCTAATGTTACCGGCCTACCTGCAATCTATTATCAATATCGGTAACTATTCGTTGATGATTAACACTCTTTCAATTGGTAGACGCCCGTGGTAGCCGTTTAGTTTATTCGTGTGGCTGGCTGGATGGTCGATGAGTAAGCTTGGCATCCATTGCAATGCTCTCCTACCTTCATACTCTTCCTCCAAGGCCAGATTATGATGATAGTCTCCACTCCTTTATTGTGTAGTTTCGTATGGTATTGCTATAGCATCTTATTGCTGCATTTCCCTTACGCTGACGGATTTCAGACTGCAACTTTATCTTCATCGAGATCTACGTCGTTATCAGCTCTTCAAGCATTCAAATGGCCAACAATACCATCATTTAATGAACAAAAAATAGATAATACTAGTATAGGTGAAAGGAATGGATTAGACTCAGATTATCCATGGCGATTTGAAGGACGGTTCATCTTTCGACCTTCATTGGTTAAAGTATCCAATAATAATTCACCACCATCTGCATCTCTATTATCATTATTTGGCTACTCTTTAGGTGGATCAGTTGTGTTGGAATATGATATATCACCGGTGGGACCATATCGTGAATATGTTACAATGGGTGGAGTAGTTGGATTGGGTAATGTTAATGTAGGGAGTGATGTTAATGGTGTTCAAAAGAGATTATTGGTCGGTCAATGGGGTACTAACCTCTATGTTAATACACAAATTGCAGAGGATGTATGCCAGTTAGTTTGGGGTGTACCGGCACAAGTTGCAGATATTGACTTTATAGAGAGCGGTGATATACTCACCGATGGACCTGATGATAACAAAGGGAATAGAAAGTTGTTCAAGCTTTCAGGATGGGGAAATAATGCTCGGATATTAAAGAGTGATGATGTTAATGCAACAACACCGAAAAGATATGGCAATATACCCATCTACTGGACACCAACAATCAAAGCGTTGTGGGCACCGTTACTATTCCCCGGTGGTGGAGGTAACGAGAGAGAAGAACTACTACCATTACACAAGCTTAGACTATCAGGCAGCGCTATCAGTTTGAAACGATGTCAAAGAATAATAGACGAATCAACAAATCAACGAGAAGGAGAGATTCCTCTCGGCTTGGCATTAGTTGTTGACAATGTGTTGATTGAGATTGGAGAACGAATAACTTCTGGATAGTAGATAGTCAAGTTCATGCATTGATTGAAATTTATCAATTGCTATATTAAATGACGATCCTACACTATCCATCCCACCATTTCCTCATCATCATTTAGATATCCCCTAGTCTAGCGAAAACACACATATATATTGAATTACACCCCCTATTATAACCCCCTAGCTACGACGTTGCTTCTTGTCAGGTGAAGGGTTTTCCATCATCATATTACCCATATTCAATCCCATTCCACTGAAACCACCCCTTTCTTGGATCATCCTTTGAAGCATGGCATTTCTTTCCTCCTCAATAACAGCTCTTTCTTGATTACGGATCATCGAGGCGTTAACGAGTGCATTAAAGCCATCAGGTCCTCCATCTTGAGAACCCGATGGGGTGGTTTGTTGCTGCTGAAGACGTCCGTCTCCGCCATCTCGTCCTTCCTGTTGAGAGGGAAGACCCCCATTACGCGAGAGGTTCTGGAGATGATTGCGTAGTTGTTCTTCCACGGACTTTTGCCTTGCCAAGGCACCCTCAAGTTCTTGAACACGCATCCTTAACCTTTCAGCTGCAAGCTGTCCTTCCAATTCTTGAACACGAAGACGTAATCGGTCCTCATTAAGAGCATCGGCAGGTGACCCCGGATTCATATTATTAGAGGGCATAGGCATAGGCATAGCTTGTACTCCTCCTCCACTCCTTTGGGCTTCTGCTTGAGCTTGGGCCATACGCATGATCATATTATGATCCATACCACTTGGGAACCCTCCCTGATTTTGGTTTAAAAGGCTGAGGAGGTTACCGGGTGCACCCCCCATCATCATAGTCCGATGATAGTCTTGTTCATACGAATTATCCTTACGCTTCTTACTCTTCTTTTTCTTAGCCTTGGTCTCCTCCTTGGGTAATCCCATACGGGAGGCATAGTCATTGTAATTCTTGAGACGTTCACGGTACATGTTGCGGCCCTCCTCGGCCAGATCATTAAACACCTCTTTGGCAAACTCATCCACAGTCTTCCAACTGTTGTTCATGAGTTTACCTAAATCAAGGAAGGACATTGCACCGTTCATGGCATTTTGGTTGGTACGATGTTGACGATCCCTGGGGTTGGTGTATGGTGAGGGCGGTTAGAACATAACACATCACAAATAATGTGCACATAATGTGAGCACTTTTCTCAAAAATAGAGTGCCCCTAATCAAACAAATACACCGCAGACAATAAATTAACTCACCGAGTATCTCGGGGCATCAGATTGCCTTCAAGTTCCTTCCGGATATTATCACGACGGAGGTCATTCAGTTCTGGTGAGGGGTGAGAAGGGCTGCTGCCTTCTTCTTCACCATCTTCCTTAACACCCGCGGGATGGTCCTCCAAACCGGGAGATGCCTCAACTATACGGGTAATATCATCCTTTTCACACTTCTTCTTGGAGAGTGCATTGAGAACTAGCTGCCTTTTATACCGGTCTGGTTATATTAATAGGGAATTGTTACCAATATTGATTCACGCACGGGGTGGTATGGTATAGGTTTATGTTGCAATAGAATTGTTAGTATAGTGGGTGGCGGCAAATTTGCAATAAATATATACGATATCATATAATATATACTCCACGGCAGTATTACCAAACAATAACATCAACAGAAATAATTGTACTTACAGAATAAATTAAAGGCACTAAGAGGCCGCTTTGGTTTCGTTACAACAGTTACTGATTTTGCAGCAGCCACAACGGCAGCAACCGCAGCGGAAGGTGAGTTATTGTCGGTGGCATCCATGATATATATTGCAATTAATTAATTAGAGGAGGAGAGGCAGGTAATAGAAATTAGATTCAATATCGATGTCAAAATTTTATGGTGTACTGTCAGCAATAGTTTCATCAGCGTTGAGAATTAGATGTGCACACATAATACTTTGCTGCCATCATGTGTTTGTTCATTTTTTGCAGTAGTGTCATTCTCAACGGAAACTATGGTCATGTGCTACCTACTGTTCCTACGTAGACAGTGCGAAGGCACATACAATACTGCTGATATGGCACATACATCTAAATCTAAACCTCAACAGATGTGATCCACTGCCAGGATAGAATATGTTGATACGATTACTTACCTACAAAAGACAAACCTCTAATAGTATTGCTGTAGATTGCTGTGTGTCAACTAGTCTTAATTTAAGTGAGTAGCCTCATCTCTGCCACTGATAACACCCATTATTATCCAAGTCATTTAAGGGCAAAATTCCTCTTTGGCAAATTGGAGCACAAATGGCCGTAGATACTCGTATCTAGATATATCTTCTTCTCTCTTCTTCTGTTAGTTTTATGAATCTGAAGAACCCCTAAGTTTGAAGCGAATCTAAACTAATGAATCTAGTAGTAGTACAAGATCTCTGTATACATTATTCGTTACACAAGAGAGGAGAATGATACCATTGATGAAGATACCTTATACTTCTTAATCTCTTATGATTCCTACTTACTTTATCACACTCCAATACTTTGCATGATGACGATGATTCTTTGCACATACTAATGATACAAATACAAATACTACATGGCACTCATGGTTATGATGCGGTGATTTGATCCAGTCCTCTCTTTTGTCTAAAAGTATCCTATCCATGAGCTGTGAGAGGCCTTGTCACTTCACCATTAACTGCTTTCTTCATATCTCTCCTTATTATCCATTGATAACCGACATACTTTCTGTTGTCCTTCCTACCCTTCCTATTCTCTTGCGATGCAACGATGTAAAGAAGATTGTTTGCCGTTACAGTATTATACCAATCGCATTCTTTCAAAATCGTTCTTACTTATTCCCAAACATAGATGACTTTTGCTTTGTAACTATTCTTATTCTTTGTTTTGCTACTACTATTATCATCACCAAACCACATTGTATTATCTTCGTCTTCTCTAACCTATCATTTATTGGCAGTGATGAAAGAAAAGAAAAAGTTCTATTAGTGGAGAATCTGTATACTCTAGTGACTGTGAAGTGTACTCCAAAACAAAATCACACGGAAGGGAAATAACACTCACTGTTATCTTCTTGCCTTGATATGTATTTGCTTTTCGTCTAGCCTCTTATTCCTTACTCTTCCATTTCTTATAGACTCGATGGTTTGGTTTGTTATCATCATTATCTTTTTTGACGATAAAGTTGTCAAGGAAGTTCCCTTTGATGTTCGCGTAGATGATACTCGATACTTTGTTGGCTGAACATAAAGCTTCAATTTCAATTTGTGTTATTATTAGCAATAGCAGCGATATATATCGCTACCATTGAAGATACCGTCATACAATTAGTCAGTCAACAGTCTGTAGATGCGGGTTATACTGAGCTATGAATTCTCACACCATTCTTGTCTGTTAATGCTAATGATACTGGAAAGAATCATGCATTGCCGATGCGGTGATCCGTGGTAAAGGATACCAACTCAAGTCGCAAGATGATTAGAAGAAATGAAATTGATATCTCTTGACCTCATCATGTTCAGTTGGGTATGTGACAAACAATCAGATACATTTAGGCATCTTATTTCATAGAAAGTATTGGCATAATCGGACTTAATTAAGTTTAAGTCTCTGGCAAACACAATACAATACAATACTAAACAAAAGTTGATGGGTATCATCAAATAAGGTATCCTTTTGCAAGTCCTTTCCCGAGATCCTATACTGAACAAGCCTCGGTAGAGATTATATCAGATAGTCCTGAATGGACTTCTCTCTACAATCTGCGCATCTATTATCATCTTCCCCTAACATTATATATCCTAAAAGGATACCCTTCTCATAACACCCCAGCATAATTCTCTTCTACTTCCTCTAGGCCATGTGGTTACCACCCAACCGATCAGAGGATGCCTTACCCTTATTCTTCCTTCCCTTTGGTTCCTTATGTGCAACAAACTTGGGTTTGGGTTGTTGCAGTTTACTGTTGAGTGAACGAGGGTTGAAACCGCTCGTGACACCTTTAGCCTCATATCGCAGGGGAGGCGGAGAATACTCCTTAGTTTCTGTATCCTTCATAACACGCAAATCACGTAGAATTGGATCGTTATGTTCATCCTTCTTTTCAACTTGTGTAACTGTTCCTCCTAGGAAATCGGCAGCTGTTGCAAATCCTAAAGTCATGATGTGATGTGTTGTTGTTCTTATGTTTTTGAAGATGTCGGCGTAGTTTCTTGGCTAATAAGTTTGGTCTTTGCTTTGTTTTTACTATAATTGATATCGCTAACTATTCTCTATATATCTACTTTGTATATATCGTCTCTGTTCATTTATGAGCCGATATCTTGCCGTACAATCACAGTTCTTTTTCTACATCTTGGATCTTTTGATTGCAGGGGTAAGATACTCAGGTACTTCAGAGCTATCGCTCGAGGTATAAAAATCCTGCCAGCGAGTATTCTAAAAAGATCGTTCCTTCTCACACACGGAGAGGCATCACTCTGTCGCCATCATCTCCATCATAAAGGAGAGTTAAGTGTTATTAGTTATTAGAAGAGTGTTGGATAACATCATAATATAGTAAACATGTCGGTGATCATATTTGATAGACCAGCAAACGTCGTTGTTGCGGTCTACGATGAAGCATTGCAAAAGAAGAGAAAGAAGAATGTGAGATTCTCCCCCGATGATACATTGGAACAAGTAAAGGAAGTTCGACGACTGGACTATCCTAATGATTACTTCTATACACAATCCGAAACAGATAGGTGAGTTGTATATGCTTTGATATCTTCACTCTATGCCTATCTATTTTCTCACTGTGTCGTATCCTCCTCCTCCTCATTCGTATCTACTTTAGATTCCGACAAGAGGCAAGGGCAGAAAGATTAGGTTCGTCGACATCTCCGGTACAAAGAGCTTTCAATGTTGCATCGTCATCATGTGTAATGGTTATATTCCTTATTATAGGAATAGTATCGGCGACGATAGCGTCGCTCCCTCTGTTGCTGCTCCTCAAGGTGTCCTCAACTGTCTTCTCATATTATGATGGTTCACCTCACGACGACATAATAGACTCGAGTATATATTCACCTCCAAGTGATAATAGTAGCAGTGGCAGCTCTATAATAGAACATTCATTGCTGCTCGGTGCTCTTGGTCCACAGCTCTCCTGTACAAAATGAAGATATATGATAATGTTTTATGCACACATCCATAACATTGAACATATCAGTGTATGTAATGATGAGCCCTCTTATTGTATGCATAGACACATAGAGTGGACGAAAGAGACTGATTCTTTATACAGATGTCAATACTACAAGAATCAATGACAGTGTTTAGTAGGGCTTCCGGATTGTACAAATAAGAATGTAGATTACAAGTACATATGTTTAAACTAATAATGAATAAACTAGAGATAGTAAGTGACAATCAGGATACGGTGTGTAATACCTTTGTTGGAGATACTTTGAATGATTGTGCCCTGGTTCCCTTGATGGAGATGGGGTATGTTAATGCAGTGCAACTCTGTCAAAATGGCGACCTTGATCGATACAACATCTAGAATAGTAGAGTGGTTTCCTCGTAACTCTTACAAAGTGAATTTACTTTATATACCAAAATATAGATTGCCCATCTGTAAATGCAAGCTCAAAGAGACCCAACAAACGCGTTCTACTTCCTCCTAGTCTACCCTACTCTTCCTCATCCTCCGCGGCCTTCTTGGCTACCTTTCGCTTCTTATTTGCCTTGGAAGATGGAAAAGATGAGACTTCTCCAAGCTTCTCCTCCTCTGGAAATGCGCGTTATCGTGATTTATGGAAGATGAAAGAGAGATGATTGTAACATGTTAGTACATTAAATATCTAATAAGGCAAAGGTCACAAAGGCAATTAAACAAGGCAGATAAAGGCCAGGAAGTAGCCAAACCACCGAGACTTCATATTGAACATACACATGCAAATGATAAAACAATACTAACGCGGACTTTCCTGTATTGAGATTAGCAATGAAGTGTAAAGAATCATTCTTCGAAAGCAAATGAAGAGATGAGACCTTGTTCTGGTGAGAGATACCAAAGCAACGGTTGGCTGCGGCCACAAGCTCAGGACGGAAAGTACTGCAAATGAACTGGGTACCCTCCTTTGGATCCTCAGGATCGTCTGATGGGGTGGCCTGTTTCTTGATCAAGCTAGCCACGGCTGCACGATATGTCGAATCCAAAGCCTGATCCAACTCATCAAAGAGATAAAAAGGCGCAGGATCGCAACGCTGAATAGCAAAAATAAGTGCCATGGCAACCAAAGCCTTTTGTCCACCGGATAGCTGTGACATTAGAAAGTTCTCAGACGAGCGGCTGAAGCGAACCTTGACACCTACACCGCGGAAGAGACTAACATCGGGATTATTGGGATCATCCTTCTTCTTTGACTTTGCCTTCTTTTTCTTCTTCTTTGTACCTTCCTCCTCATCTGATTCAGAGTCCGACTCTTCGTCATCGTCAGCAGCTTCTTCATCCATGGCAGTCCTCATAATGAGCTCTCCGGCTCCCAACGGCACCAACTCCTTGAATACATCCTTGAAATGAGCACTGACGCCTCTGAATGTCCTATTGATCGCTTCATCCTTCTTCCTATCCAAGCTCTCAATCAATTCCTTGACCTTGGCACCTCCCTCATCAATCTCTTCACGACGCTCAAGGAGCTGCTTACGCTGCTCGGAAAAGTTGACAAACTGATCAAAAGCCTTCTTATTCACATGAGAATACTTGCGCATCTTCTTGTTGATTTCGTCGAGTTTCTTCATAAGAGCTGGAATGGCCTTCTTGGTAAATGCAGTGAGTTCGGCAGCTGGGGGTAGTGAACCCAGTTCTTGGATCTTGCGCATATAATCTTCACGCTTTTGAATACACATTGATCGCTTCAAGAGATGAAAGTGGTATAGGAAAGGTGAGTGAGTCTAGTCTACAACAGTAAGTCTATATCAAGACACACATTTACGATCTTACCTTGTTCAACAACTTCTCTTGGCTTTCATGACTACCCTCCAATTCCTTCTGATACTTGGCATCCTGTGTCTTCAACTTGTCAAAGTTGTCTTTGATACTCACAATCTCAACACGGAGGTTCTTATCAATGGTCTTGACCTCGGCAAGCTGTTTCTCCACATCCTCTGCAGTCTGAGTCGCCTCCTCAAGATCACGGCGTTTCTGTTCAAGTTCTTCCTTCATTTGAGCTTGGGAGACTCCTGCATTGCCGCCACCAGTACTAGAACGACGTGAATTACGGGACGAGGATTCGGTAAGCTCATTGCGACGCACAATGAGATTATCCTCCAATAAACTGCTCAACTTTTGCTTCTTGATGGTAGTTTCTTCCAAAACGTTGGTGTGCTCTTCAATCTCACTATCCAAACGAGTCTGTGATGCCTTGAGGTCATCCAACAAGGTTTGCTCGTCATCAGTGAGAGTAGTGGTAAGCTCTGTGCCAACCTCTTCTTCCAATCTTTCAACTTGAGTACCCAAGCTTGCAATCTGGGTTTCCATGTCTGGGATATCCTCTTCAATCTGTGCTACTTGCTTTTCATGACGTTCTCGTGTCTTGGCAAGCTTCTTAGCATCATCCTCAATACGTCCCATCATGTGATCAAGATTGGCATGCTTGGCCTCCAAACGCTGCACCTCTCCCATAACACTAGATACTTGTTGATCCACCGCAGTGCTCTTCTCCTTCATATCACGATGTTCCTTCTCCAACTTGCGGAGATTCTCCTCGGCTTCCTTGAGGGTGTAGTGAGCACGTAACCGACTCTTCTCAAGGTCGACAAATCCACCCGTCAATGCTCCCTTGCGGCTACAAAGGTCACCATCCAGGGTGATGGCATCCATGTGACTACGAGTGCTCCACGTACTTGCTACATCAACACTGCGTGCCAACAACTTGCGTGCAAATACATGTTCCATCGCACGTCGTACGGCAGGGTCAAATGTGATACACTGTTCCATGAGAGGTGCCACATCTGTACTCTCGGGATAACGTACGCTGTCCACATTGAGCTGACTCAAGGGCAAGAAGGTAACACGTCCTATACATTTTAATGGGAATTGATGAGGAAAGAGGACAGAGATATGTGAGTGAGTATGTGTTATATGAGGACAATCTCGTATCATTACACCCAACAAAAACTTACCAAGCTTCTCTTCCTCTAGTCGTTTCATCAACTTGGCCGCTGTGGCATCATTATCCACAATGATATGGAAGAGACTATTCTGTGCAGCCACCTCAACAGCCGTGGAATACTTGTCATCAGTTAGTTCAAAGTTCTCCATGACTAAACCAAAGTACTCCACACCGATACTCAACTTCTCACTGGCCACAATCTGTTTCAAAGCGTCAAGACCTTGAGAGGTGGCACGGGGCATACTCTTGCGCATATCATACAGTGATCTACGGCTTGCTTCCTTGGCGTCGTGGACCTTGTCGGATAATTCGTTGATACTACGCCACTGTTCCTTACGCGAGTCGGCCATCTCATTACGTTCACGTTTCTTCTCATCAATATTCTTGGTAATATTTTCAAGGAGTTTGGTCTTTTCCTTGAGTTCCTTCTTCTTCGCCTCGACATCCTTACCCTCTGTGACGAGTGACTTACGAAGGGAAGACAATTTGGATTGCTTCTCGTGTAAAAGTTCTTCCTTCTCGGTCATGGAGGATTCTAATTCCTTGATTTGTGTCCGAAGATGAGCATCACGTTCCTTCTTGGTACGGAATTGCTTTCCGCGACCTTGCTTGGCATATAAACCCTCCATCTGTTTGCGGGCTTCCTCACGTTCGTTTGTCATGCGGGTCATGGTAGTCTTGGCTTCATCAAATGCAGGCTGGACATCCTCTGATAATTCCTTCTCAGCCTTGGCAATCTCGGTGTTGAGTTTGGCCAATTCACGTTTATTACTAGCCAAAGTTTCCTTCCCCTGCACCAACTGTTCTTCTAATTCACGACATTCCAAATCCAACTTGGTCTTATGTGTCATGGCCACAGTCTTATCCTTCTCCAAACTCTTGACATAAACGGCATTCCTCTTCAAGGCATTCTTCTTCGTCTTCTCATCAGCCTGTACTGCCAAGATTTGTTCATGCATATTACGCACCTCCTCGTGCAACCCCGACAAACGATCAACCTCTTCATTACGTGCCTGTTCAATATCATCCAATCCCTCACGTGCCCTACGTAACTCCTTATCATATAGGGTATATTCCACGGCACGTCTATCACGGTCCAACTTTTGATACGCGTCCAATTCCTCCTTCTCTTCACTCAACTCTTCCAACTTATTTTCCATATATTCGAGTGTTTCATTAATCTTTTCTATTGATGCCTTATTCTCCTCCATCTTGGATAATGATTCCTGTTTCTTCTCATCATATACGGTTGTACCCGCAACTTCCTTGAGTAGTTGTAATCGTTCGGTATCACTCATGGTACATAGGGCGTTGACCTTACCCTGCTGTACAATAAAGTAGGGATTACTCTTACTAAACCCGGCACCCTCCAATAGACTCATAATCTCATTCTTGGTAGCACGTTTACGTTGTAAGAAAAATTCATCCTTCTTATGTCCAATGGTACGACGTAATACAACCTCATCTGAATTCTCAAGGGAGAATCGATTATCGGAGTTGTCAAATACAATTTCAACAAAGGCATTGACGGCTGCTGAACCGGACCCTTCGTGGAGGAGGGATTGGCGTTCTTCCTGTTAAATTGTTTAATATTGGAGGTTTTAGGGTGTGGTGTGTTTGTTAGTAGGTGTGAGGTATATAAGATATATATTAATACATAAAAACGTAATACCATCCTCAGAAATTATTGTGCACATATTGTGTTCATAAAAATAATATGCCACAAACACTCCGCCACCATCCCATTAAATTCAACAAACCATATTAAATCCCTTATATAAGGAGATGTACCCCAAAATAATACCACCCACCCCTAAACAAACCAATGACAATTAATGGCCATAGGTGCACCAACCCACCACATAAAAATATCAGACATGCTCCAACCCATCCCTCCATAAAAATAATACCACACACCCTCCAATAAATCCTAACATTATATCAAATTCAACCACCAATAAACAATATATGCAAACATGAACTTACCGTCCTTAAACTCCAAAATTTAGGACAACCCAAAACAAATTGAACAGCATCAAATAAGTTAGATTTACCACTACCATTCCGGCCTACGACACAGTTCATTTCGGGTGAGAATGGGTGTATCTCCGGCTGTTGTTTGAAAGACCGGAAGTTGGATAATGTTATTGATTTGATATGCATGGTTGGATATGTCTTGTTTCTAATTGAGGTAGGTTGGTGCAGTTTAGTTGCAAGTGTGTTAAATAAATTGACTATGGATTTGGTCACTTTTTTATTATATCTGTGCACGTATTACCTCTGATTCTAATACTAGAGAGATGTATATAAAGGACGGTATTGACTCTTCTTTGTGTATATTGAAGCGGATATTGCCTCTTAGTAAGTTCACTTAGCAAGGTATTATATGAGTTATGAGATGAGATTCTGATTCCCGCAAGCGCGGCGGTTAAGGTTGCTAATGATTTAAGTGGTAGGCGATACGAATGTGTACACTGCACGGTGAAATATAGATACAGCACATTATTAGAATATATAAATATGCTGTATGTTTTGTGGTTTCGATAGTAGTGGGCTAGTTCGAAGTCAATCAATTATATATAAAAAAGAGGACACATCTTGTGATCATTTTTTACAAAGTCAGTGCATCATACAAAATGGATGAAAGCAACAACAAGCGTAAGACCAATGAGCTTCATATTATAGATCTTCCGGATGGTTTATTGGTCGGTATATCAAGTTATTTAGCCAAGCCGTCGGTATCATTATTTGCAATAGCGGTGAACACTCAATCAAAAGAAACTAGCAAAGCAATCCTATCAGCCATTAATTGGAATGTATTAGATTTTAGTGATATCGAGAAGAGCTTGGCTGCTAAATTATTGGATGATGATATTGATAAGATTTTACGGAGTATAGATGCCGTAAACAATCTACAGATACTAAAGCTTGCTGGTTGTGTCAACATTGCGGGTAGAGGATTAAATGTGTTACGTGCATCAACTACAATAGAGCAGATTGATATGAGTTTGGTAGGGATACATGAAGTACCTGTAATTGATCCAGAGCCATCATTATTAGGAGATATAGTCATACCTATACTAGACAGTATCATCAGTAGAGGAAGAGAAAGTAGTCTCAAACAATTGGAATTACCCAAGAAGTGGCGGAATGTAGAAGTAGAAACAGTATCTCACCCTGGTTATAATGAATTGAGGGAGTACGTGTCTCCTTGGTTGAGGCAGTTTTTAGAGAGGTACAATGATTATTTGACAAATCAACGCTATGTCTGTTCAAAATGTAATCTCATATTGCCTGGTAGTAAGTGGATAAACCGCTATAGAGAGAGAGAGAATGACGAGGATGCTTTTGATAGATATGGTACGCAGATTTTTACTTGCTCTCTATGTGTGAATCATTTCTGTCATGACGATGTTTGTATGCATGACAACGGGCAACAAAAACATTCTGGTTGGTGCAGTAAATGTGAAAAGTATTATTGTAAAAGCTGTTCAGCTATGACTAAATGCGATCAATGCTGTAAGCACTTTTGCAAATGTACTGACATGAAAGTCTGTATAGGAGGATGTCGAGAGGCGGGCGGGCGGAGTAAGACTTTATGTGAAAATTGCTCTAGCTCATGTTCTTTTTGTAAGAAGATAACGTTATGTTATTCATGTGACGAACATTGGGATTGTTTGCGTAACTGTTCAGAATGTAAGCAATTGGCATGTCATTCATGTCGCGTCCATCACATCTGTCCTGTTGGGGCGAGTGTCTAAGTAAACACTGATGCTAGGAGTAATTGGATGTAGTCCAGAGCAAAGTAGTAGAGTGCAAAGCTTGGAATTGGAGTAGACTTTAGATATCAGCCACAATAAATAGCACAGTACCCATATAACTACCAGCTTGTAACTTTTCTCTATCTTGCGGCCAAAGGCCGCAACGATTATGAACCAAACACATCATACGACAAAAGAGGACGACCAGAGCAGATCCAACAAAAAGTAAACCTCCTCGAAAGGGGGATCGAATCCTTGATCTCAAGATTAACAGTCGAGCTAAGTGATGTCCCCTCCTCTCCTCTCTTCCTTCAACTTCAAGCTCTCTACTTCCTAATTCCTGATCTCGGTACATCATGAGGTTAAGTAGATGCAAAAGGTGAAGAGGTGCATCAACAATTTTCAATACAAGCATATCATTTCTTATGAACCAAACACATCATACGACAAAAGAGGACGACCAGAGCAGATCCAACAAAAAGTAAACCATTACATTCTGTTAAAGAGGAGGGTGGTATGAACAACTGGGTTGGTCAGGATAGTATTGAATGGTCACAAGTATATGATGATGATACAGATAAGAAAGATTTTAGCCTTGCTGAGAGGAGGTTGGTAATGGAAGGATCTAATTTGGAGCAATATAGACGGGGAAAGATGAAAGAACTTGACATATATTTACCACCGTTAGGAAGATCTCCATTTAGTTATCTTGATTATGCATCAGAAGATGAGATTGCGGAGGAAAGAGATCGTTTGGATATACAAGGTTGTATGATGGATATATGTGTTTGTATCACCGAGGCCGTACCGCTATCAGCTGAAGAGGAAGCTGCACAATCATACCAAGATTTCATTGTCAAGTATTTTGAATATGCATCATCAAAGCAGAAGAACAAGTTATCTATTGCATCAACAAGACAGCCACCACGAAATTCAGCACAGCAGAAGATGTATGACGAGTTATTGAGCTTTACTATTGATATTATTGAGTTTCTCGTTGAGAATGATGCTGTACTAATCCCTGGTTCGTATGTCTTTGATGATATCAAGTATGAAAAGTTCTCAATCGACAATGGCAATGGGCATATCTATTGGTTTCTTCAACAACTCAAGTTAGGCTTAGCTGGAGTGGGGAAGGAAAGGAAGGTGGAGTATGTCAATAAGTATCCGAATGCCATACTGACACTCATATCATGTATTGATATTGACAATCTCAAGAGAGATGTTCAAGTGGAGGTTGTGAGGCGTATCCGAGAAGGATTAGCACGTTTCCTACCACAAGAGCTACCCACAACTCATCTAGAGGCGTTACTTGTAGAGATGTTTGGGCTACCAATTGCAACCACCCACTTTTTCTGGGCAGTTGTAAAGTCCATCGAAGAATGCCCAGTTATGGGAGGGGCAATAGAAATCCAAAGCTTCTTACGACGTATCGTGTTGTGTATCTTCGAATCGGGACTTCAAGAGTTTGTACGGAAGCGTGATCCGTCTAGCATCAGTCATTCATCCATCAAGCATGAGTTCATCAATGGCAATTTCTTAGGCTTTTATATTTGGGCAATTCTACATGCAAAGGAAGATGTTGATGATATGTTGTGGAGCTTCCCTCCTGCAGAGCGGGCAGTATTGATGATATGCATTATTCAAGCTATTGAGAAGAGTACATGGCCGCCGGGTCGTCTCAACGACAAGACTAAGAGTCACATCGGTGCAACCAACTGTATTCTAAACAATATAGTCGGCGAGAACTGGTCGGACTCCACTCCTCTAACACCATTGGATTGTCTCAAGGAAGATGAGACTATCCTTCAAGAAGCGGTAGCGTTTGGCTGTCGAAAGTGTATTGCCGAGGCATCGACGGGAGAGGAATCAAGTACCGACCATGATGACAAGTGTCCACGGAAACCTTCTACCAAGCACTGTTATGCCCTCAGAAACGGTATGATCGAGATACTGTCGGGGATTTGTCGGTTAGCAGCAGGAGTATGCAATGGCTGCAAGAGGTAGCTCAGCAACTGTCGTCTCCGAATACAAATCTCATCACCAATAAGAGCCTTCATCGTCCTCTTGACAATCTTCTCTTCCCTTGGACTATATGTTATGGAGATGCCATTCTCAACAAACACCTCTCACCCAAGTCCGGTTCGCTTTGGTTCAAGAACTACCGCAATGGGAATGTGAATTTGTTTACGATGGACATGAATGGTTTGAGGAGAAAGTCTCCTTTCGACGTCTTCGGTATCACAGCACGAGTCCAACTCAGCAAGAAGCGTAACTCCTCTAGAGAGCAGATAGAAGAGGTGGTAGAAGATGACGAAGAGGAGAGAGATAACAAAATCCTCAGCACAATAGCCCGTCACTTGACTCAATTGCCAAAGGATCGTGACGATGACGACTATGAACGATCACTACAAGAAGCAGCAGATAGGATTCGCGATGCAACACCTACCACGGCTTCTGCTCGTTACAAGAAGTTTATCAGATTGTTCATTGAGGGTCAGCTACGATCAGACTTCATTCGAGTATATGACAAAGACAGGAACAATCCGGGGAATGTAAATGCCAACTACAGTGCTCCTCCTGCCGCCATTGCCGCCAATGATATTGAAGTTGAAGAGATGGCTAGGACTGGTAATTGGTATGTAGTGCAGAGCAGAGTAGTACCCGGTGCGAATCCGGCCAAAGCTGGAGTAGACTTTACTCCACCAGCCGTTAATGAATTGATCACAAGTCCAAAGTGTAAAAACGGCAAGTATCTCTACGATGGTGGATTGAAAGAAGTCAGAATGTGTACTACACAGTTTGCTTCGGGTTTAGTACTCGGTGGACTTTTTGAGCGTGTGAAGAATAAAGGCGGTGACGCTATCCACTTTCCCAACTATAAGGTCGAGACACCAATGATTCCACAGGCACCAGGCCCTGGTAGGAGACCAACTCGAATGACTATTCTTGACAATAGTAATAATGGCCAAAACTTGACTGATCAGAATGTATGTGTTGTGAGGTTAGTCCGGAAGTATGCTAAGGGAGAGACGCCTGTCAGCGAGGAGCAACGATTGAGGGAGCTTGATGCTCATGTCGCAGCTCATAAGATGAAGAAGAAGAAGAGCAAAAAGAAGAAGAAGAAGGGCGGAAAATGAGTTCATATATTATATCAGAATAATGTAATATATAATGGTATCAAAGTAGATAGAAAGTATCTTGTGTTGTATCTAGCTAATACTACTATCGATGATAATTAAGTTGAGTTAAGTTACTTCTATTGTCCATCTCTATCGAGGGCCAACTCCGTCCAATACACCCCAACATTAAATATTAATTACAACCACCAACAAAACAATATACACAAATACAACTTACCGTCCTTAAACTCCAAAATTTAGGACAACCCAAAACAAATTGCACAGCATCAAATAAGTTAGATTTGCCACTACCATTCCGGCCTACGACACAGTTCATTTCAGGTGAGAATGGGTGTATCTCTGGCTGTTGTTTGAAAGACCGGAAGTTGGATAATGTTATTGATTTGATATGCATGGTTGGATATTGTGTTTGTTTTAGTGGTAGTAAGGTTGGTGCAGTTTATGTTTGCAAGTTGGTGTTGTGTATCTAAAAATGACGGTGTGGATTGAGGTCACTTTTTTGTATTGTGTTATCCGTGCACTTGATACCTCTGATTCTAAATAATAGAGAGAGGTATATAAAGGATGATATTGACTCTTCTTTGTGGTGGTAGAAGAGGTAGAATACTAGGCACTTAGAAGGAAATGGAATGATGAGGATCTGATTCCCGCAAGCGGCGTTAAGTTGCGAAGTAATACAATAGTAGTAGGTAGGCGATATCATAAATCATAAGCGGAGTGTACATTACACAGTGAAATATAGATAAAGCTCATTATTAGAATATATAAATATGTTGCATGTTGTTTAGTGGTTTTGGCAGTAGTGGGTTAGTTCGAAGTCAATCAAGGACACATCTTGTGAGCATTTTTACAAAGTCGGTGCATCATAATATTTATGAATATGTATGGATGAAAGCAACAACAAGCGTAAGAGGACTACTACCTCTAATAACAATGATCTACATATCACTGATCTCCCGGATGGTTTGTTGGTCGGTATTTCCAATTATTTAGCCAAGTCATCGTCTGCTTTATTTGCAATTGCAATGAACTCTCAATCAACAGAAACTAGCAATCCTATCAGCCATCAATTGGAATGTATTAGATTTCAGTGATATTGAGAAGAGCTTAGCGGCTAAATTATCGGATGATGATATTGATAAGATTTTAAGGAGTATAGATGCCGTGAACAATCTACAGATACTAAAGCTTGCTGGGTGTATCAATATTACAGGTAGTGGATTGGATTTGTTACGTTCATCAACTACAATAACAGATCGATTTGAGTTTAGTAGGGATGCATGAGGTACCTTTGATTGATTCAGAGCCATCATTATCAAAAGATATAGTTATTCCTATACTAGACAGTATCATCAGTAGAGGAAGAGGAAGTAGTCTCAAGCAATTAGAATTACCCAAGAAGTGGCGGAATGTAGAAGTAGAAAGTATGGAACAGTTCTTAGAATGGTATAATCAACATTTGATACAGCAGCGCTGTCGTTGTTTTAAGTGTGATAAAGTTTGTGAGACTGATCCAGACTATTGGATGAATCTTGATCGAGGCGAATGGTATGGTACTCAGAATTATACATGTACCAAATGTCTAAAACATTTTTGCTGGCGGCATGAATGTGGTCATGACACTTGGTGCAAGAAGTGCGAGAAAGATTACTGTAAGAATTGTGTTATAATGAACAGATGTGAAAACTGTCAAGATTATATCTGCAATGAATGCAAAGTAATGAAAACATGTGAAGGGGGAGGTTGTGAGACTGTTTTCTGTGGTGCTTGCTCTGAAAAGAAGACATGCCACTTCTGTAACCGTATGAGGTGTGAATCTTGTGTTACAAGGTATGACTGTGATAGGAGTGACTGTAACAGATCAATATGCATTGAATGTGCTCAGAGTAAAAACGAGGGAGGGGAATGCGGATGTGGTATGGAGTATTGCTCCTCTGACTGCCGTCATCATATACAAGAGTCCCGAAAGGCCCACCTTGTTTGCTTGGATTGTTCTTAGAGGAACGAGTTTGCACTTAGGCATAGAGATACAACGTGCAGAGAAGGGGAGTGTGCCTTTCTTCACTCCTTCTCACTCTCTAACTCTCTCCCTGGATATGAAGAGAGGCCATAAATCACGGCATGAGAAACTCAAACAGATTCAGCAGTGTAAGGATAATGCATGAGGAGTCTTTAAAAGTAAACACACATAAGGTGTAATAACTAGAAAACCACGTACCTTTCTATTATGTTATCACTTTAACTCAATTGATGCGTTAGCTTTACCAGCATATGTTGCGGCCGAAGGCCGCAAGATTATGATCCAAACACATCATACGACAAAAGAAGATGACCAGAGCAGCTCCAACAAAAAGAAAACCTCCTCGAAAGGGGGATCGAATCCTTGATCTCAAGATTAACAGTCGAGCCAAGTGTCCTTGTCCTGTCCTCTCTCTTCCAAGCTCTCTGCATATTGGAGTGGGCAAAGTATGATTAGATGCAAAAAGGTGCGGTGAGCAGTCTTCTCTATATTGACATTGTTCATTTCTGATGATCCAAACACATCATACGACAAAAGAAGATGACCAGAGCAGCTCCAACAAAAAGAAAACCTCCTCGAAAGGGGATCGAACCCTTGACCTCAAGATTAACAGTCTCGCGCTCTACCTACTGAGCTATCAAGGATAAACTGGCGGTGCCGAAGTCGTCGGGCAACCTATTATGAACTACAACAAAATACCGGTATCTTTATACCTCCTCAAAAAATTAAAATGAAGCTCAAAATCTATGACAACTCGTTTGGAGAAGGCCGATAGTATTAATGTCTACTACTATGCAACTATCATCGTCATCACCATCTTCTGAAGTGGATGATGTATCATATATTAATGACGAATCCCGAGAGGGCGAAAGCTCAGCGGCTTCAGATACCGATCTTGCACAAGATGCAGACAATGATGATGACGAACAGCAACACTCCAAGAAGAAGATCTTTGGGAAGAAGAAGATTATGCGTAGAAAGAAGTATACTAAGAATAGTAACACTATCTCTACGGGAGGTACCGCTACTGATATTGCAAATCTTCATGGTCTGCCTTCCTCTCCAGATGAGCCTCTCAGCGGTTTAGATGATTCTATTGTATCTCCCCCACAAACAAGTATACATCAACAAAAACGGCCTCCTAGACAACGTGCAAAGGCTACAACAATATTGTATCCTGCAAAGAAATATATGGATGATTCTGAATCTGATTATCTGTAAGTATTTTTTTTCTATTCGCTTCAATACTTGTGCATATCTTGTGCTCACTTTTGTAATTGCAATAAAATTATACTAATATACATACCTATCATATATGAAATAGAACTGATAGTAAGGGAGTAGAAACAACAATGAATAGTATACCAGCAATGGAAACAGTGCTGCCACAACGATCACACATTAGAAGGAATCATAATAACAATCCACGACGTACTGGTAGGGGATACTCTACATCTGATGGTTATGAGAACTCAGGACATGACACTGGATGGCACTCAACTGAAGACGACAATACAGATTATTACTTGGTAACTGAAGATGATAGAGATAATGATGCAGATGGTGGTAAGGTGATGGGAGATAAGGATGATGAGTTCGGTGCATTAACAACAAAGCTTTCATTGATGGATGTTAAGGGAGATAAACCTACTACTGAGGATCAAAAGGATGAGAAGGATATCCCCACCACGCCCAAATCATCACCATTGCCACCAAAGACATCATCTAAAAAGAAACGAACTCGTAGACGACCTAACAAGGCCAAGAAATCACAGGCAGAATCGCCACAACTAAACTCAATGCAAGAGGCGGAAGAGCTTGATTGTCATACTCCCATGAAGACGACTGTACAACAGCAACAATCACAGCAAACACCAAAACGAACAAAGCAAAAGAATAGAATATCTCCCAATCAACAGCAGAAACAACAGATTGATGAAGATGATGAGAAAGAAGTTCATGATCCACATGAAGATGATGATGATTATCCGTCAAGTATGATAACCACCACCACACCTACAAAGACAATGGAGGGGGAGTTCTGTGAACCATGCGGTCCTAAAGAAGAAGTACAACAGAAACGAACATTAGATGAGGAATTATCATATCTTAGACGTATATCACCTACAAGGTATCAGGTATCACTAGGCTTTGTCCCGAATATGAAGGTACCTGCTGAAATAATCGTGAATAATGATTTACAAACTTTATTAGTTCAAGAGCTTCGTGATGCATGTTGCGATCCAAAGTCTGAGGCTGGTGCATCTTTTATCCCTGCGATTCGTCAGGCTGCCAATGTTGCGGCTTTACCTGGTATTGTACGAGCAAGTCTCGCGATGCCAGATGTACATAGTGGATATGGATTTTGTATTGGTAATGTAGCAGCGTTTGATATGGATGATCCCACGGCGGTCATCTCTCCTGGTGGGGTCGGTTTTGATATCAACTGTGGCGTGCGGCTGATACGGACAAACTTGACTGAAGATGATGTTGAAGAGAGCGTTCGAGAGGAGTTAGCAGAGGCAATGTTTCGAAATATACCAGTTGGTGTCGGTGCCGGTGGAGATATACCGTGCAACAATGAAGAATTGGACAAACTCTTGCTCAGCGGTATAGATTGGGCTATAGAAAAAGGCTATGCTTGGAAAGAGGATAGAGAACACTGTGAAGAGAATGGATGTATGGATACTGCTGATCCGAAATGTGTATCCAGTCGAGCAAAGAAACGAGGACTCAAGCAGATAGGAACCTTAGGTGCAGGCAATCACTATGCCGAGATTCAAGTAGTTGATGAGATATATGCTACCGAAGCCGCAGAAACAATGGGTATAGGTAAAGTTGGTCAAGTATGCATCATGATACATACTGGATCAAGAGGACTAGGGCATCAAGTTGCGACGGATGCTTTGACTGTGATGGAGAGGGCAATGGCACGAGACAATATTGACCTAAATGATCGGCAACTCAGTTGTGCCCGAATAAGCAGCAAAGAAGGGAAAGAGTATCTTGGTGAGTTGATATACTTTATGCATCACTACCTGCTTCTATTTTATTTGGTACTCATGCAATATATATCTTTTATCTCTTCCCTCTGTCACGCAGCTGGAATGTCTGCAGCTGCCAACTTTGCCTGGGTAAATCGAGCATGCATCACCTATTTGGCACGAAAAGCTTTCTCTGAAGTCTTTAAACGTACAGCAGATGAAATGGATATGCATTTAGTCTACGATGTTTGCCACAATATTGCAAAGGTTGAAAAGCATACTATTGATGGTGAGGAGAAGACTTTACTTGTTCATCGAAAGGGTAGCACACGGGCCTTTCCTCCTTATCATAAGAATATACCCGAAGATTATCAATCGATTGGTCAGCCAGTTTTGATTGGTGGCACTATGGGCACATGTAGTTATGTCTGTAAGTTGCTGCTGTCTTTTTCATGTGTTGTGTATTTTGGATGTGACCTGATCTTACAACTCCTCTTCCCCTTCTTGTCTATTACTATACCAAATAAATACAGTGGTAGGAACAGACAAAGGAATGACCGAAACATTCGGCTCGACATGTCATGGAGCAGGTCGAGCATTAAGTCGTAATCAAAGTAGAAAGCAACTAAAGCATGATGAGGTATTAGAACAGTTACATAAAAGTGGTATATCAATACGAGTTGCAAGTCCAAAGCTTGTTACCGAGGAAGCACCTGAATCATATAAGAATGTGTCAGATGTTATTGATACTTGTCAAGATGCTGGGATTAGTAAGAAGGTTGTTAAGTTGAGACCTATTGCAGTTATTAAGGGATAGAGATTAGATGATAATGATTAACTATCCGTCTAATCCTACTAATATTACTAGTACATTCTACACTACAAGCAAACATATATACATATCAATACAATGTAATCATTCTATTTCTTGACCTCCAATCTTTATTTGTATCAGGTTAATGGAAAAATCGAGTCATCATTCGTGGGTGTACTCAAGTCTCTGACCCTTCTCAATCTACTATTATCACTGCCAAGATTACTGTTTACAATTGGGGTAGAGCTCCTAGGATAGAGTAGAGTAAATGATCAGGATTTGACAGATGAATAGTATATGAGCAAGCTGTACATATTTAACTCACCTTCTTCTCGCCTCTGCTTCCGCAGATGCCAGTTCCTTTTCTCTCTTGGAATCAAATTTCTCTACATCATTAACATATTGAGAGAGAAAGCTATCATTTCGGGCATTTGCACGCTTAACCTCGTCAGACCCCGAAATATCTTCTGCCGTGGGACGTTCCTTTACACTTGGCTGTATCATGGCCTGGATAAGTTTCACTAGGCTCTCACTTCGACTGGGATGTAATTCTGGACGATGTGCACCACTACGTATTTCATGCCATCTATCGCCCTCTCGCGGAAGAGACCATGCCTGTGACGAGGCAAGTTCATAAAGTGTCAAACCTAGGCTGAAGATATCTGCGCCGGAGTGCTTAGCACTGCCAGCTGACAGGAGCTCATTGGCCATGTAGGCAGTGTCTCCTTCTTGTCCATCATCCTTTGTACCGATATCGCCTGCGAGACCGAAGTCTCCAATCTTGCATATGGTGCCCCATTTCGAGTTATAAACAAAGAAGATATTCGATGGCTTGATATCGTAGTGTACCATTCCATATGAGTGAATGTGATACAATCCTCGAGATATATCGTGACACATTTGCCATATCGCCTTTTCGGGAATAAGACGATCTTGAATATCAGAAGAAGCATTAGTCTGTTCGATAAGGCACAATTGCAAGCTTGGATATCTCGTAACATCCCTCTCCCATTCACTCACTATCGACATTCTCAGGTGACGAGCTGTGGCTCTACTACATAGTTCAGTCTGACAGTAAAAGAACCCTTCTTGTTGCCATGCTCTAATGAAGAAGAGCAGGTACAGCCCATACTTGCTTTTGGAGTGATCTTCTCCTAATTTGTCCTTTTGATGCGACGCTGTTTCGGTAGGAGAGGCGGCTGCTTCTGACAATAAGGCTGTCTGCAGCCGTTTCATTGTATTGACCTCTGCCATGGCTCTTTCTCTATCTTTCACACCTCTAAACTGTCTTCTATTTCTTTTGATAGCATATAATCTACCATCCTTCTTCGATTTCACCTTGTAGACGTCAGCGAACGCGCCTGAACCAAGTATACCGAGATTCTCAAAGTCAGAGAAATTAATTTCTTCATTGACCAATGGGGTAGTACTCTTTCTCCCTTTATAAGCTGTACCAGGAGTCTTCGCTAGAGAGGCTGCTCTTTTCCCTTGCTTCAACGCAGATGATATCACTTCTTCGGCATTGCCTTCATCAATCGATGAAAAGCCAGCCACTCTTCCTGATGATCCACGGCCTGATGCAGTAGTATCCATACTCTCACTAATATCATTCTCCAACATGCTATCTTCAAGAGATGATAAGTTATTCACAACACGAGGAGGAGCAGCGGCCAGTACTTTGGTAGCAATAAGGCTGTTCTGACGTTTCATTCCTCCAACCTGTTGATGACCTCGTTCTACACTGGCATGATGAGCCCATGCTGGTGTACGTACAGGCGTTGGTGGACAAAGTAGTCTATTGTTATCAGTTGATGCATCACCAGTCTGATGTGAATAAAATCCACTATCCTTTGAACCTATACTTTGCTGTGAAGGAGTGCCCATACTGAATGCTGATGTATCTGGCTTTGGACGGCGTAACTTTCGTGCTGTAGGTCGTGATAGACCGGATAAGTTTGAGTTATTGAGTGTGGTGTTGTTAACATTGGCTGTTGATGTAGTGGTATTGACTGCAGACATGTTTTGTCCGGCAGAAAACAAAGATGCCGATGAATTCACAGATGTATCCGCCACTCCCTCATTTATAGATTGACGAAGGATGGGAGATGCAGTATGACCAAGAGGTTGCATACTTTCATTTCCCCCTATTCCTGTTGCTGCTTCGTCTTCTTCGGCCATATCATGATCATCTCCGTCCTCTGGCAAACGATTAATGGGTGATAAATTGTGTATAGCACTAGTAGCGGCCAATCCTCGTGGAGTATGTGGATGTAATGCCGTTTCCAACAACTCGTGCTGAGGAGGAATCTTTCTATCTTCCTCAACCGCTGCTGTCGATATACTCATTGATGGATCATGACTACCAAATGCATCATCATCTTCTTCATCCATAACTACAGTATCATCCTCTTCTTCTTCTATAGTTTCTTCTAATTCTGTATTATTATCATTATTATTAGTAGACCTGACTTGTTGTTGATGGTTTTGAAAGACATGACTGGGTACATTCGATAAACGAATTTGTTGATTCGTAACAGACTTGTCAGTAGATGACATCATTTCACTCCAATCTCCACTTATATCAGCTTGATTTCCCCCTCCATAATCTTTGGAATCACTTCCTCCCTTTTCACTATTATCGAATGAAGGATTGTTGGTTATTGATGATGCAGACGGTGGTTTCTTCCCACTTTGTTGTTGTTGCATGAATAACCGTCTTGAGGATTGTGGATTGATCATCTTTTCATTATAGTCCTGTTGTTTCCTAGGAGTTGGTTTGGGTAGTAGATTCAATTTCTGTGCTGTTCCAGGCGGCTGTTTCCTTTCATCTACATTGTCTTGACTTGTCCGATGATGATTTACTTTAGGTAATGAAGCTGGGAAATCCTTGAATCTATATGGAGTACCACCAGGACTATGAGTACTTGTTGTACTCATTGGTGTTTGTGACAAGTTATTCTGTGCTTCGCCATACTTTGGTGAGGGTGTTAATGGTGAAGATGGTCCACTGGGATGTTGTTGCATGTTGTTGTTATTAGCACTGCCCTCTCCACCAGCTACAGCTATATGAGCATTACTGCCACCGCTCCCAGAAGATGGTCGAGGCGGACGCGTTCCCTTCATCTTCCTATCACTATAAACTGGTTTAGGCGAGAATAATATCCCATCTCCCGTTTTTCTTCTATTCCGTTGTTTCTGTACTGTATTGGGTGGTCTAAGTGGCGTGAATGATGATGGGTGAGGTTGTTGTTCTATTTGTTGTTGAGGAAGAGATGCTGCTTCTTCTGCCACTTTTTCTTCCTCATCTAAATCTATACTTTGCTTTCGTCGTTTGGGTGACGTATATATTGGATTGTTGTTCATACTACTGCTCGCTGCACCAGCTGTGCTATTATGAGTTGCCTGCTGCTGTTGCTGCTGCTGTTGCAAAGCTGCATCAAACGAGGCATTTAACGAACCTCTTGCCTCTACTAAATTACCCTCTAATACTTCTAAACTCGGATGCGAAAATGAATGTGACAATCCTGCCGTTGCAGCTTGTTGTATCCCATCCTCTTCTTGTTCATTATCATCATTAGCATCTATATCATTCTGTTGTTGTTGCTGCTGTTGCAATAATTGGGATATATTAGTCTGTTTCATCTCATATGGTGTGGCTCTAAGATCTTCTCTCTTTTTAGCTGGTTCTTCTATTGAGGAAGATGATGATGATTCTCTTCCCGCTGCTAATACTGCCTCTATTTCTTCATCATTTGTATTTGATAATATAGATGTACTACTTTCTTTATTATCAGATGGTGATTTGGTAGATTGACTTCGTTTCCTTGGTAATAGTGCCTCATTATTATTATCAGAGCTCATTGTGTCATGATGATGTAATGGTTTATGAGAAGAAGACGATGTATCCTCTTCTGAATAATTCATTGACATATCCCCTTCCTTATTATTAGTATCATTTGTTTTATCCGCCATACTAATTACTTCCGGAGCTTAATAATATTATATCTTATTCTGTCTTATTGCAATAGATTTGTTGATATAGATATTTATGTTATGATCAAGTTCAAGGACTACTCCGATATCCACAGAATATTATAAACCACTACTTGAACTTTGAACCCTTCAATAATACTAAAGACATTAAACCAGCTAATACTATCGTATATCATGTCGTGCATACAGATCATGTGCAACTCATACAAGAATTTCTTTTTCTCTTTTGGGTTGTGTGTACTTTTTTTCTCTCTCAATTAAAATCCGCTAATACAACGAACACACTGTGTAATTCAATTCCTAGCAATATATAAACATTAGCTGTTGAAGTATATCCTCTCCATGGTACGATATATCGATCACCGAATCTCTAGAATATCAGTAAATCGCAATTGCTTGATATCAAATTTTGCATAGTATCGGTATCCTCTTACCTCTACTTATGAATTATATAGCTGAATCGATGAAGGGAGTTGCTCCTTTGCAACTCTAGTAATGTCATGAAGTTGCTCTTATATCTACTAGAGAATGGAGCTTGCTGATAACCCTCATTTCAATTGGTGTGCACGATGACTGCCATGGTATCTTTTTCAATGACGCAGCATTTTGCATTGTTTTGATGACGATGAGAGAGCATGTTTATTGCATACACCAGTCGATTTAAGAGATAATTGTATAATGATTAAAAGAAGTAATCGTTGGTTCATTGCCGCTGCTCTTGTGGCCTCCGTTTTGATAACAACAAACGTCTCCGCTTTCTCTCCCCCCTCATCACCGAAGAGTTGCAACTCATCTCGAAGAGAAATTATCAATATACTTACTAAGGCTACAGTAGGTGCAGTATTAATTGGAACATCAGCAAAATCAAATGCACTTGATATGGACTCATTTGAGAACTCATTAATAGAAAAGGATACTACAGAATGCAATAGTAAAGATCCAAAATGTATACCCAAGCTCACCGCAGACGAAGCACTTTGCAAATATGGAGTTAGTGGAGCTGATGAAAGAACAAAAGCATGTCGTAGAGTAAGAGATGCCGGTGGGCAGCTACCTGGCAGTAAAAAGGGAGAACGAAGCACACAGGGCTGGCTAAATGGTGATATAGCTTTGACTGCAAATTAAGCAATTGCATGTTAGATTAGGTATAATATAAACTTATCAGTCAAACTCATTAAGATTTGTTATAACAATCTGTTCAACTATCTTCTTTATTTCAATGAAGCAGTGCCCTTGAAACTCAAAGTAGCCGGTCCACTCATGTATACCTTATTATTCTCTTCCCTCCATTCAATGAATAAATCTCCTCCTGGTAATGTAACACGAGTACCCTCCTTTCCAGCCCTTGGAATTTTACCAGCACGTATAGCGGCAACAACTAATGCACAAGTTCCGGTACCGCAAGCCAATGTTGGACCAGCACCACGTTCCCATACCTTCATCTTTAAATGATTTGGACTCATTACCTGCACAAATTCAACATTCGTTTTGGCGGGAAATGCACTAACATCACTTTCCAATGCCGGTCCATCACTTTCGAAATCAATATCGGTTTCTAAATCATCCACAAAGATAATAGCATGAGGATTACCCATTGATACCATTGATATCTTCCATTCTCTACCATTACAGGTATGTGTCTGTTCTAATACACTATTATATTCCGAGTTGGGTGTAAGTGTCGTGGGGACAGTTGGACCATCTAAGATTGGTTCACCCATATCAACTGTAATAGTCCCATCGTCATTCATAACAGGGATGATTGGACCAGCTAGTGTATTAATACGGTAGGATTCGGCATCTTCACCTAAATCTTGTAAGAATTGTGCAAAGCATCGGATGCCATTACCGCACATTTCAGGTTCGGAGCCGTCACTGTTGTAAATTCTCATTGTAAAGTCATAATCTCCATCTGTTTATTTATATTGTTTGTTTTGTGTTGTATTGGTATTGTTGGTATTTGTGTTGAGATTTCAATTTCACATGTTGTTTATTGCAAATGTGGCATACATGTGTGATTAGTATATACACTATATAAAATAAATACACAAACAATGTAGTATATCTTCTTACCTTCGGGTGCTTTTAAAGCAAAGATAACTCCATCTCCACCAACACAGAAGTTACGATCACAAAGTCTATTTTTGTATTATATTGTGCACAAAAGTGTATTGCAATTGTTAAATGAGAAAAGTCTCAACTGTTACATACAACAAAGCAAAATAATAGCAATAATATAAATACACACCTTTCACTCTGTTCCGGAGTTAAACTAGGAGATACTTTGTCTCGATCATCAATTAATATAAAATCATTACCAAGTCCTTCATACTTTGCAAATTCGATACTATCTCCTTTATTTGCTGATAGAATGCTTGATATGCGAGGAGAAGATAAAGAGGATGTTGTATGTGACGTTGAGAGAGTTGCAAAGGCGTTTGCCATTGGTATGACGGTAAGGATAGTAGCGATGGAGAGCATAGTAATAGTGTTTGTGGCGGTAGAGAATGGTGGTAAAGTAAGAGTTTGTGATAGAATTTAGAATTTAGAGTTTGTGTGGTTCAATTGGTGTGCGGTAATGGCATCCGATGCTTTGCACAATTCTTACAAGATTTAGGTGAAGATGCCGAATCCTACCGTATTAATACACTAGCTGGTCCAATCATCCC
>Ga0214480_100120_pt1 | contig 33869 bp, 22 predicted proteins | sample M1_20Mar14CPVII9_3_FD_165042 | JGI IMG/M metagenome (GOLD analysis project Ga0214480, IMG submission 165042) | Marine eukaryotic communities from Monterey Bay, California, United States - M1_20Mar14CPVII9sort6BwellE17 | ecosystem: Environmental > Aquatic > Marine > Unclassified | place: USA... | reverse complement strand
TGTTGATGATGCAGTAGTTGTGGAAGAAGAAGAAGAAGTACTATCCGCAGAAGAGGATACGGCCGATTTCACTTTAGCTACAACTGGTACAGTAACAGGTTTAATATCCCCATTTTCATCAGTAAATATCTTTGACTGTAATGATTTCAATTCCTCCTCTATTGTTTGTTGATCTTCTGCATTAACTGTATCTTTAGTCTTCATAACTTCCAACTTGTTAGTTAATTTTGCAATTTTGGATAATGTTAATTCAACCTGTTCTCTATCAGCTTCTAATCGTATCCGAGCTGCCTTTGCACGTAAGTCATCTGGTGTTAATACCTCCTCTTTTTTCTTAACTTCTACTACAGCAGGTTTAGGTTGTTGTTCATTAGAAGCAGACTGTGTAGTTTCTTCTTCTTCAACTTTAGCAGCAAAGAATGGTTTCTTCTTTGGAGACACATTCTTAGACTCAACACTACTATCACTTACTACTTGTATTTCATCATCATCACTACCATCCTTATTTCGTTTTAGAAAATCAAATAGACCCATTGATAATGATACATCACGAGGTACTGCAATAGTAATAGGTTGAAGAGGTACTTCAACATGTTGCAGTAGATTTTTATTATGAGTGTGTGATTTGCTGATGGGTACGAACGAATTGCAAGATGATACTACCGCACATAGGATTAGCAATGTCCTCACCAACATCATTAGATGATATCCACGCTATATGGTTCTTACTTATTGCATAAAACAGTCTATTATCCATCAAACCAACTCACATAATCGACCATGAAAAAATTACTAGGATACCGGTAAGGATACCACAAAGGGCCGAACGGCGGGCGGTATCTTTTTATGAGAGTGTAACTTGCACTTGCAATTATTGATAGTGAGCAATCACATGCACCGACTACCGACTGCTACCCCTCTACAACAACCTTTATATTTCCTCTATAAACTAAATATACAAAGCATTCAATATGGGAGCCTCGCACGATAACGAAGAAGAACACGAATTTGGCGAAGAAGATAATAATAACAACACATCAAAATCATCAAACACAAACAATGACAGAGCATCTAGAATGGCTAATTCAGCAAAGTCTGCACCAGCTGATGCCTCTGTGGTATTCAGCCCTGAGTTACTAAGTATGTATTATTCACGTTTATTTCCATACCAGTTATTATATTCATGGCTATCGTATGATCCAGCCACTGCCAATCCCAATAGTACTAATAACACAAGTATTACCAAAGGTGCACCATCTTCATCAACATTCCCCCGTCGTGAATTTAGTATGACAATTGAACCAACACCCGGTAATGAGGTATACATCCGTTATCAAAGTTTCTTATCCCAAGATGAACTATCCTCCGCAATTATGAAACGCCGTCCAACTAAAATTGATATTGGTGCAGTATTTAATTATCCACCAAAAGATAACAAATCATTACCATCTGGTAAATTACAAACCCAGGAACGTGAATTAGTATTTGATATTGATTTAACAGATTATGACGGTGTACGTAACTGTGGCTGTTCTGGGGCTAAGATCTGTAACAAGTGTTGGACATTCATGGGTATGGCTATTGAGGTTATGGATGGTGGATTGAGGAAGGACTTTGGTTTTGAACATTTGGCATGGTTCTATTCTGGTAGGCGTGGTGTGCATTGTTGGGTATGTGATGATAAGGCTAGGAAGTTGAGTAATGAGGCTAGGAGTGCCGTGGCTACGTATTTTGAGGTATGTTATGTATATTTTGTTTTTGTTTAATGTTTTATTGAGTGCATATCATATGTATTATGTGAAGGGATTAATAGCTAATATTCTGTTCTCTCTTTATCTTCTCCCAACTTTTCTTTATCATCCCTTAGGTCAACTTGGGAACGGATAAGAACAAGAACTTTCATCTTTCCAGTCCACTTCACCCCATGCTTTCAAGGGCATATAAAATCCTTGAACCACAATTCGTTAGTTGTGTTTTACCTGCTGAAGGACATGGTCTCCTTGCAACTCGTGCATCATGGACTAAGCTTCTATTAACTCTGCCCAAAACTGCCAACCCCATATCTGCAAAATTGGAAGAGAAATGGCGTTCTTCCAAAGATGAGACCACTCCCCAGGAAAAATGGACTGAATTAAAGGCTGGGCTAATGGCATTTATTGGCAAGTCAGGTAATGCCAAAGTACCCAAGAACTTGTCTAACGCAGACCGTGTCCGTATTGAACATTGGCCTATTGAAACAGTCTTCAAGCATACTTACCCCCGATTGGATATTAATGTGTCAAAGATGCAAAACCATTTGCTTAAAAGTCCATTCTGTGTTCATCCCAAGACGGGAAGGGTTTGTGTACCCATTGACGTTGCCAAGGTTGAGCAGTTTGATCCATTTGCGGTACCTACATTGGCTGATTTGATGAGGGAGTTGGATGAATTCGAGGCTAGGAGTGATAAGGATGAAAATCTTGTACATGATTGGCAAAAGACGAGCTTAAAGGAGCCATTTGAAAAGTTTCAGAAGGAGTTTTTAGTGCCCATGTTGAACGACGAGCGTAAGCTGCACAGAGAGGAAAGGGAGAAGAAGGCTGCAATTGCTGGAGACTTTTAAATATCTTGTGCAGTTAGGGGAAATCTTGCATCAAAGATAATTTTGATGCTATAATGATAGAATGGGGTATAAATGATAAATAAAGATGTTACAATTACTAAGCTACGATGCATCCTTTCTGGGTCGACCACGACCCCTCTTCTTGGGCGGCTGCTTAGCGGCAACCTTCTTTTCTGCTACCTTTACTGGCGGAGGAGCAACACTGCTTGTAGAAGAAGTAGTAACTATTGGCTCTGCTGTTTTCGTGGGTTGAGCAGCCACAGGTTGTTTTGGAGGTTGTGGTGGTGCCGTCGAGGCAGGGACAGATGATGGTGGATGTACACTAGTTGAGATTTCAGCTGCTGTTCGTTTCTTGGCTTTTGTGCCACCCTTTTTACTCTTCGCCTTTGGTGGTGATTTTGTTGTTTCATTCATACTATTCTTCCTTTCCCTCACGTCCTCTAGTTGTACTTCAGCAGTAGAAGTGCTCTCACTACCACCCACCCCGATTGTCTTAGCTTCCAACAACTTGGCCTTCTTAGTTGCCAACTCACTTTCTTTGCGCAACACCATCTTTTGCAGTATCAATAATGTTAATGCATCCTTTCGTACACCATCATACAAGTCACAATTACGTTTGGTTGGGATTGGTTTTGCAGGAACAGACAGCTCCTCCAAAATGGCATTCATTTGTTTCAATGTACTTTTATTCAAGCTAGTACAGCTCTCGACCGACGGAGGAAATAATCGTGCTGATTGCAAGTATGGAGTACCAGGTGTTGGCACAGGTGCAGTATCAACAAATGAAGCTGAGACTGATTGATGAGTCTGCATACATGGATCAACAATGGTACGTCCCGGTAGTGGAGGTGGCGGATGTTGTGCAGCAGCAGATGCATGCTGACCCCGACGACTAGGAGGATGTAGAGTCAATTGAGCTCGCTTTGCACTTCCTTCTGCAACAACAGGAACCGAAGTAGATGGAGGAGGAGCAGCCATTGCCGAGCCAGCAGGTACCAAATGCTTCCCACTCCTTTTCAACTTTCGAAGCTGTGCCTCTACCAATCGTAACTCGGCACGTAGCTCCTCCTCTTCACGCTCCTCTTCCTTAGTGCGGTGCCAGGCACGATCTAGTTGAGCTCGTCGTGCCCTTTCAGCTGCCAAGTCAAATATTTTTGTACCAGGTTGGTGTGCCGTACCTGTGGCAGGGAGAGACATTGGTGGTGCCAGTGATGGCTGTGTAGACGTTTGAGCATGAGACTTTTGTAGTGCACAAATTTCAGCTGCTGGTAGTTTGGGTTGTGGCGGTAGCATTAGTGTTGTATTGGAAGAAGAAACCGCTGGGACTGTGGGTTGTTTGACTGCAGCGGTAGTGGAAGACTTGGGAGCAGATGGTAGCGACGGCACAACAGTAGAAGAAGACGCATTACCAGTGACCAAAGTTTCAGTGGAAGACGATGCAACGACTGGGCCTTGCTGGGATGTTATCTGCGGCTGGGTGGCAGCACTTGTTGAAGATTGAGGGTTAGCTGCAATACTAGTATCGAGTTTGGCAACCTCCACACCCATAACCTCCTCTGCTCGACGTTGTGCTAGAATGCTACCAACTTGATAATATCGATGCTGTAAATCTGCAATCTTTCGTAAACATTTGGTTGGTGACTTGGCAAAGCGAGTATGCCATCGATCGATAATAACAGGCCAACGTAAATCACACGACCGTGCTAATTCAAGTAATGCATCTGTTTCCGACTTTGTCCATGGCAATACCTTGTTGTTAATAGATAGTTCACTTTGTAATGACGATGACTGTTCATTACTCTTGTTATCTTCTCCTTCTGTTTGTATTATTCTTTCCCCAGTAAGTAAATCCCAAGCACCCTCCAATTCATCAACACTATCCATTTGTAAATATTTAGTATATTCCTCATCAGTATATACCAATGGATCCAATGATATATCAAACCTTGCATATGGATAATCGGCATACTCCACATTAGATCGAACCCAATGGTGGAAAGTTGCTGTATCCTTTCGTGCTGAGGATGTGAATGACGACCATGACCACTGACGGGGTGTTTTAGATGTTAGGATTAAACGATTGCCTAATTTGATAGATGGTGGTAGCTTCTTTGAGTTTGTTGTTGTTGGTTGAGATAATGTTTCCTCTGCTGTCAACATGTTTATATCATTTGATGATGTGTCCTTGGTATTATTGTCATTTTTGATATCAGTATCATTATTATCTGCAGCAGTAGGATTCTTCTGGCCTTTGGTAAAACCGATAGATGGTACAATTGGTGGTAGGGTTTCCAATAGACCTTTGTTGTTTGTTGTAGCAGCAGACATGTTTTTATTGTTCATAAGATATGTTTGAGTTTTGCAAGTATAATTGTTTTTTACTACAATTAATATATTCCCGTCCCCTTGCCGTTACAAATATATTCTGAATGAAATATTTTGAAGAAGCTGCAACACTTGATGGTGTATAGGATATCAACGTTGTATCGACCTTATTATTAGTTTACCTAGACTTTGTCCCCGTCCCCGGTCCCATTTCATTTTTATGAGAGGGCCGAGGTCGAGCGTTTTTCGACCAGTTCGGTTGCCGGTTCCGTCCGTAAGTTTTGTCAGTAAATTCAAAAAGCAACTCAAACACAACCATCTGCTATTATCCATGTTCTGAAAATAATTGAAAGCTATCATATCAAAGAGAGTGGCACATACTTGCAGGGGTTATTGTGTATTATATTTGTTATATTTCGGCGGAGTTTGCGGTGGCGGCGCATAAACACAACTTAAAGTTACAAGTTGAACATAAGATACGTTAACATCATGACAAGATTACACTGCTTGCCTGCAGTAGCAATAATAGTACATATACTGTCCATCAGCAGTGTTATCGATGGATTCAGTAATATACCATCTTTCACCTCTAGAATACCACAAACTGGTAGTAGACACTCAACATTTCTACAAAGTGGTACAGATGATAGTAGCAATGAATCATCAGAAGCCCAAAAGTTAAAAGATAAAGCAAATCAATACCGTGCCGAAGCTGAAAAGTTATCACTAGCATTAGGATTGCAAAAGATTAATGAATTAGAAGGTGAGATACGTGATTTTGTGAAGAATAATAGTGATGGTACGGCTACGAATGGTAAACGAGAGAATGATAAGTTACAAGAATTGAAAGATCGTGTAGAAGATTTAGTTAGAGGTAGTTTGGGAACTGAAGAGGCTGAGAAGATGTTATCGCAATTATCATCCTTTTCTTCTTCGAAATCATCTTCGTCTTCATCATCATCATCAATAGAATCAAAATCATCTTCCTCTTCAACTACAACAACAACAAATACCTCGACTACTACAAAACTATCTCCTGAGGAAATTAAGAGTGCAATTGCCTTCCTAGAAACATTACCAATTCCTGTTAAGGATACATTGGCAAAAGCATCAGGATATCCTTCTTATGATTCGATACTTGATGTACACATGGAGGAGTTTGTACAGAAATTATATGAAAATAAAGATGAAAGTACAGAAGCATTACGTCGATTGTACTACCAATCATTTACAGAACCAACAACAACTGATGCATTGGATGTAATAACAGCATTTATGCAGAACGAGGAGTTTAGTGATATTCTCAACAACAATACCAATACACGTGCTATGGAACTATTTTCTAGAACTGTTCAGGATGCACCTAAAGAGGTATTGCCAACTGCTGAAGATGCAAATGTAGTATTTGAACTATTAGAAAGAAGCTTCATGGCTACCGAGAAACCAATCAAGGGTAATGGAGGGTACATTATCAAGGGTAAGAATAAGCGGAAAACGACTAATGAGCTACTTGATTATGTCGATGGTAAACTTACCAAGGCTAATCCACAATGGAAAGAGAAATTTCAAGTTGGTTTGGTTGAGATCTATTCAGATTCGGCCGAAGAATTGTTTGAGGATGCTTTATTGATTACGCCGAATAAGTTTACCCCCTTGACACCCCGAGCACTGTCCGGTGGAACTACGTTGATCGCATTATTTTCATCCTTTGTGTTTTGTATTGATAGTTTTAGCTCGAATGAAGTTGTCATGACAAAGTTGAAGGAGGCTTCTGAAATTGCCACCGCTGGGGGAGTTATTGATTTGACATGGTTCAATGGTTTGCTGGTACCGATATTGGTCACCCTGGGAGCCGCACAAGGTCTTCATGAAGCAGCACACTTGTTAGTAGCTTGGAGTAAACAAGTCAAATTGACATCACCAACAATATTGCCATCACAAGCACTTCCATATCTCAGCTTTCAAAATCGGCTCAAAACTAGTCCGAGAGGATATGCCGACTTGTTTGATATTGCATTCGTGGGTCCAATTGCCGGTTTATCGGCATCATTCATTGCCCTTCTTTATGGACTTCAACTCACGACGACTGTCGATTCGGACATGGCACAATTACTACCGAGTATACCAGTTGGTTACCTCACACAGAGTACACTGGGGGGAACGATTGTTGACTTGGTATTGGGAGGTGGAGATGGGATATTAATTAATCAAGATGCAGCAACACAAGTACCTCTTCATCCAATCGCAGTCGCGGGTTTCTTCGGTTTGATAATCCATGCTCTTGACTTGGTTCCTATTGGTAGTACCGACGGAGGAAGAATGAGTCAGGCCGTGCTAGGACGAGTTTGGCATTTGACATTCTCAAGCTTCATCTTCTTTGTATTGTTTATCACATCATTCACGTCGGATAACAATATTCTACTTGGGTTCTTGTTCATTTATAGTTTTACTCAAAGAGATATGGAGATTCCTTGTAGAAACGAGATTGACAAGGCCGAGCTACCTCGTGCAGTTGCCGCATTAGTTTCTTGGATATTAGCTGCATTAATCTTGGTACCACTGCGATAATGGCGTGCTTAAAGTATTGAATCATCCAGGTCGTATAATAATTATAAAGGGTAACGGCCAGAGTAGGATAACTAGAAAGTTAAAGACCTGAGTCAAGATAACAACACTTGAAGTACCACAAATTGAAGTATTAGAGACCGGGCTACTACCACAGAAAGAGCGTACAAAACGATCTATAGACCCCAGCAACACGAATTATATGCTCTTTATATGAAAGCCTTTTTTCTCGTGCTCTTTTTATTATTTTCATTCAGAGCTCCACTTTCACTTGATTCACTCAACCTATTCAATTCACAGCTCATCCTTGCGTTACAAATGACATGGCTCGGTATGGATGGTAAGCAAAGCATACATACGTAAAGGCCACAACAAGGTACGCCAATTGTCATTTTAGTTAACTATCTATTTCGATAACACTACTTGCGATCTCACCCTCATAAAATTAGAAATCGACTGTATTGCCGACTTGCTCTGCCTTACCTAAACCACGCCCCTTTTAATTAAACCTCCCTTAAATCACCTAAAGAACTATATTATATCACCCTTTCAAACACCGCCCGTTGAAAAACATGAGTTCCGAAGAAGAAGGTACGTTTAATAAAAAACCCAATAATTATTGGTGAATGATGGTCCAACTTTGATGCTTTCTGATGTACTATACTCACCTTTAACATATTTATCATTCGTGTTCAAAATTAACACACGCAAACAAAATATAATAGACTACGAGTATGATTACAGTGATGGATCAGGAGACGAAGATGGCGGACAGGAGGAAGACACAATGTCAATGGACACCTCTAGTGTATCATCTGATAAACCAAGCAGCAGCACTACGACTAATAAAAAACGCCCTTATGGTTCAATGGACGGAAAGAGAGCATCGGGTGGTGAACCTCGTTTATCGGGTGGTAAGTTTATGTAGTGTTTGATTTTGTTTGTATTGGTTAAGGTATAGTCATTGAGTGTGATTGATTAATTCTCATAATATTGATGTTTAAAATTCTTGTCCTATCCCAATTAAATCTACGTGATGAATTACATTGGACACCAACAATTAAATTGGTTAAATGGTATATATTAATTACACCACAAACACCCACCTCCAATTAATTAATAATGAATTATTATTATAGAAGGATGTCAAATTCGTATGCTACCCGCAGAGGAATTAAAACCCGTAATGCAAGAACAAATTACCGAGGCAGTAGAAGTATTAGGTGCCCCATCAAGTGCATCGCATATTTTATTACGTGAACATAAATGGGCAAAGGAACGACTATTCCAATCATTCTTTGATAATCCCGAGAAGGTACAAGAGAAGTGTGGTGTATTGTCACGTTGTCAGGGTGAACCGAGTGGTGTAAATGCAGATAAGAAGAAACCCGCCGCGGCTGTGGCTACTGCTACTACCCAGAGTACCCGTCGTACCCGTTCTACGCGTGGTGCTGCTGTTGCGGTTGAACCACTACCTACAAAGAAACAGTGCGAAATTTGTATGGATGAGGATGGATTTGAGGATAGTGAAATGATTGGCATGCCGTGTGGACATGAATTTTGTGAAACGTGTTGGTATGGATATATTCACAATGCCCTCGAGAAGGGACCAGCGTGCGTGAGGGAAACATGTCCAGAAGCGGGATGTAATGAACTTATTACGGAAGAGGAAGTTTGTAAGGCAGCACCCGACCTCCTTCCCAAGTTTGAGAGTTATCAACTCCGTTCATTTGTTGAAACATACGGTATGACACGTTGGTGTCCAGGACCGGGGTGCGGTCAGGTTGCCCTTGCTCCTGGATCGGGAGGGATATTCGCAGAATCGGGTGGAACCGCCAAATGCAATGCGTGTGAGACGTGCTTTTGTTTAAAGTGCGGAGAGGAACCGCATGCCCCAGCAACGTGCAAGGAACTTGCCACATGGCAGGAGAAATGCCGAAATGAATCCGAAACAGCTAATTGGATCCTTGCCAATACCAAGCCTTGTCCCAAGTGTTCTAATAGAATTGAGAAGAATCAGGGTTGTAATCACATGACCTGCCGTAGTTGTCAACATCATTTCTGTTGGATCTGTATGGGGGATTGGAGTGAGCATGGTGCCAACACGGGTAAGTATTTTTATGTGTTTGATGGGGGATATAATGTTGTGCTATTCTCTTTGATATATTAATCTAATCTATTTTCCTATTTGTATAGGTGGTTACTACAAGTGCAACAAATTCGACCCTAATGCCGATGGAAATGACCAATCCGATGCTGCCAAGGCAAAGAGGGAGCTAAATCGCTACCTCCACTACTACAAACGTTACCATGAGCATTCCCAGGCTCAAGACTTTGCCAAAAAGTCCGTGAAGGAAGTAGAGGCAAGGATGATTCTCTTACAGGAACAGAATTCATCCAACTGGACTGATGTAGAATTCCTCAAGAGTGCCAACAAGCAGTTGGTAGAATGTCGCAAGGTGCTCAAATATTCGTACACCTTCGCCTTCTATCTAGAGGAGGGTGATAAGAAGACTCGATTTGAGTACCATCAAGAAATGTTGGAAAGGTTTACAGAGCATCTGTCCGAGCTCAGCGAGAAGCCCATTCAAGAAATGAATCGAACTGACGTTGTGAACTCGACCAGGAAAGTCTGCGTTTGTGTTCTTTTCTCTGTTCTCTCATGTAAATTCTGGTTTCAATGTGAATTCTCGGTGGCTTGGCTACTTCTTTGAACTTGACTTGACTTGTTTGATTGCCATTGCAACCCACATGCACTAACATATGTTACAATCACTTCTCTTTTGCTTTCGTTAATTGTGATAACGTGCATCTTCCAGAGTTGTCAATAACTTTATGAAGAATATCCTCAAGTACGTTGAAGAGGGAATGGAAGATGAAGGAGTGTGATGTGTGAGAATGTTTTTGTTGTTTCAGTAGTGAAGAATTGGCAGCTACATTGGTACCCTGCCGCATATTCTAGAAGACTTACTGGATGATTTAGACATCAGCTCTTTGAACACGGTTCAAAATTATAGAGTCTCAAGATGTACAAAGTGATAGATATAAAGTCTGTAACACTAGACATAGAATTTGATCAAAGTGACTGTTTGTACCATCACTCTATCTCAATACTCATGCTGTGCTTGGCAGTCTGTCCGTCGTTTTTGCACTCTAACTTGTGTGGTCTAAAATACTGCTGCTATTACACCATCTCTTGTCCTTCGCTACTACCTAATCTCTACCTCTAACCCATCAAACAGCCTCCGTATATACAGTATTATTAGTTAGATATAGGCGTAGTATATTATGGGCAAATAGAGACGATCTTAATAAAACAACGAGTTAAGTTTTCATTGCAAAAAAAAATTAGTATCATTTTAATATCTTTGTGAAGTAGTAAAACATATCATATGTCTGGAAATCCATCTCCCAACACAACTCCACCACCACCTGGTGGGGCGAGCTCAACAGCTATGAAAATTGGTAATGCCTTCATCAAACAGTACTATAAAATACTATTAACATCACCATCCCAACTTAATAGATTTTATCAACCAGATTCGACGGTATCCCGGGGTATGGAACCAAGTTCACCAGCAACTCAATCTCCATTCAGCCTTGCGACTACTAGTATGAATGGTAGTGATGATTCTCCAGGTGAGCGTGTACGAAAGGCGTTCTTTGAATGGGCTGGTGCGGGGTTAACTGATGAGCATGATGACGAGTGTGCACGTGTAGATTTTGAACATGGTGCTATTGATGCACAGGAGTCTATTAATGGTGGTATACTCCTTGTTGTTACCGGACATATGTTCTTACCTGGTAAGGTGAAATCTTTGCAGTTTGTTCATACATTCTTTTTGAACAATAACTCTGCTCCGGGGATGAAGAAGCAATTTTTAGTTAAGAATGATATTTTAAGGTTCCTGGAACCAGTAGATGCCGAGGAGGAGGAAGAAGAGGAAGATATTGAAGAGGAAGTTTCATTTCAGATTGAGGATAGTCCACCTAGAGCTGCTCCAGAGATGGGTGCACCTCCCGGTATTGCCGAGGAGCCTGCAGTTGAAGAACCACTTCTTGTTAGCCCCCCTGCAATTGAGCCTATCCCTCTTGTCCCTGTGGAGTATGAACCTTCAGCTGATGAGGAAAAGGTAGAGGATACTGACGAGGCTGCGGAACCAGTTGTTAAGCATGAAATTGTCGATGTAGAACCTGCCACTGAGGAGGAGAAGGTTGATGTTTCAGTATCATCTTCTGGTTCAGATTCCCCAGCTTCATCTCCCTCATCCGAAGGTAAGAAAAGTAAAAAGAACCGAAAGAAGAAGGGAGGTAAATCTAGATCACGATCTAACTCACCACGCAAGGAGGAAGATGGCAAGGAGGGTATACCCGAGAAACCCAAGGGCCCAAACACATGGGCCAACCTCGTCGCCACTGGTGCTCCAAAGGAAGGGGGTAAGAAGGGACGCAAGGGATCACCCAAAAACTCTCGTGGTAACAAGTCACCCAGCAAACAAGACAAAGCTCCCCAAAGTCAAACTACCAAAGAGACTACCAAAGAATCAGCACCTGCTTCAAATTCATCTTCTAATAACTTTTACAAGGACCGTCCTATGAGAGACCACAACCTAGATCACAATAGGTCACTACGTCGTCCCGAGGCTACTCTATTCATCCGAAACATCCCCGATGAGACTACGGAGGAGGATATGCGTGCCCTCTTTGAGCCGCATGGACTTAAAACAAACAATAAAGTCCTTAGTGTTACTCTCAACCCAGCTCGGGGATTTTGCTTCGTCGACTTTGATGGAGCAGAGGGTATATCTGCAATTGTCAAGGAGGCAACAACTAGTATTAAGAAGGATCCAAGGACGGGGCGGAAGACAAAGAGTTCATTTATGGTCCATGGACGAGTGTTGGAGGTTGAGAGGAAGGTACCAAAACAGCATGGTGGAGCAAGAAGATACAATAGGAGCCACAGTCCAAAAGATGGTTCAAGATATAACCGTGGCTCAAGAGGTGGAAGTTCAAGTTCAAGCGGACAACGGAAATAGGTGAGGGATTATTGAATTACAGTCAAAAATATATGTACTACTTATTAGAATATAGAGAGCAGTGCTGGAGGGAAAGAAGTTGTTGATTAGATAAGGTGGAGACAACTTTTGGAAAAGTATTGTTGCTATGGGGTTAAAGCTTTTAAGGGAAGGTGGGGTTGGATGAAGGGAATCAAGTGGATGCGTGTTAGATGATGTGATGCACCCCCTTGATCTTTCGACTTTTGACAGACAATGGAATTATGAAATAATCAATATACAATATATTCGAGAAAAGAACAAAAAGATAGTGGAAGCTAGCTGCTCTTAGGAAGGTTGATAGATAGATTATGATCCTAAATATTATAGCAAGCAGTACTATTAAAAGTCATTGGGATGCTAAAGGTTTATCATATGTATTAAAGCCCCAATCCTATCTAAAGCTATACCTCCGAAAAGCACTGCTCCCTAAAGACAATTATATCCACATGAATGTACTTATACATATTTATTTACCTATCTATTTAATCACTGGGATAGTGCAGTTAACGTGCTTGCACTCATTGCCACAAAGACGTTGGATGCAACCAAAATAACAAATAGTGCGATGAACACAGTCGTGATATCATCATACTGGGAAATGTAACCTGCCATGACTGGGAATAAGATTCTAGCCAACGAACCAGCTGATGCAAAATAACCCTGCAATGTCCCTTGTGGTCTTCTCCCGACAACTTTCGAGAAGAGTCCGATAACAGCAGTATGTCCCACAGGGTAGCCTATTCCATAGATCAAGAAGATACCAATGACGTAATGCACAATTGAGTTCTCTGCACCATTTTCTACACTTTGTAGTGCAGCAAAGCTGATGATACCAACAGCACAAATCGTAATACCTCCAATAATTAGTTGTATATCCGACAAGAATCTACCCAAATATCCCATGCTGAGAAGAGAACAAACCCCAATCATACCACAGATACTAACAATGGTACCGGCTACAGCAGGTTGGAGATTGAAATGAGATTCAGCAAAGCTTATACCCATCGTTTCAAATGAGCCAATACTTCCCTTAGTTGAAACATTCAAGAGCATACACCCAAGTAGAGCTGCATTATATACAGATAAGTGGCAATATGTTACACGATTTGCCAAATCATCCTGTTCCATTCTTCGTTGACTCTTTTTAGCTTTGGGTGTCGGCTTTGTTCTATATCGTGCTTTGAATCCAGTTATCAATAGGCATAAGGCAATACTGCACAAAAAAGCCATAAAGTAAGCAGCTGCTGAGTACTCATCAAACACTAAGAACCCAGCTTCATATCTCTTATTCTCAAGGAGATAGCTGAATAGTGCTCCAAAGATTGGTGTTACCGTGAAGCCACCATATTGTACAGCAGTCAGTGCTGCAATATATGTTGTCCGTTGTCTCGTGGCTGTAATTTCTGCAACATATGCTCGTGTAACACCAAGAGTAGCACTACCAATACCCAAAATTATTTGTGAAAATATCAAGAAGAATAAACTACCAACTCGATAAACTTGTGCAAATAATATACATCCAACGAACATGATTGATGTACTTGTTACTAACGTTGTTGAATATCCCTTCTCTATAGACCATTTACCCAAGCTTGGTGATGCAATAATCCGTCCAAAGGAGAAGGCACCAACACTATATCCCAACCAAACGGAGTCTCCACCCAATTCTTCAACTAATGGCCACATTATTGGGAATAATACACCTCTGTTCATATCACCAATTAGTACTACTGCACATATAATCCAAAATCCAGTTGGATCCGCTAATCCCTCTTGTGTCATGACTGATTCTGCAATGGAATGAGTACGTTGTATGTTATTATTATCATCATCTCCCATTTCGTAATATGCACCATCCTCTATATTTTTTCTATAGGTTGAGTCTACTGGTGGAAAACTAGGCTGGCAGTCGATATCATTAAGATGACCACGAGCACGAGCATCCTCGTGAGGTCCTAATTCGTCGTTTAACATGCTGCTTTAAGTAGTAGAGCCGCCGCAATTCAGTGCACCATTAAGGCTATAATTTACAACACAGTCTCAAGTAAAAAGTGACGAGGCATAGGATACCGTGTGTCTCATTTTTGGGTGCACCTTTGGCACTTGTTTACTTTGGTTGAGAGAGGCAGAAATAGTCAGTAGAACGTAGAACAGTCTAATATTGATAGGATTGCAATACCATGGCAGCTGTAACTCTTGTCGATATATCATCAACCGTCGGAGGCAATGAGCAACAGGCACAATTATTTAATATCATCAATCTTCAAGATCCGAGCAATGACAATGATGGTTCACCTTCAAGAGAGTACATGTTAGTTAATTCAAACAATACAAAAGCATCATCTAAATATGATATATGCGAAATACAAACAGTACTACCTCATTCAGGAAAATATGGTGAGTTGATAGTATTGACGTATGATATGTCTATATTTTTTATCTGGCACATCTTATGCTCACAATTTAATCCTCATACAAATTATAGCTTCACACTTTGTCGGGTCACGTGTTATATCAAACCCTGCATTGCATGTGACGACAAGAGTAGATCCATTATACTTTGCATTGGCCCATTTTCAACGTATCATGACAAAGAATCCGAGTGCAGCTGAACAATTATCAAAGTGGCAGCCATATGATCAAGCCCTTGAAGGTATACCATTACCTATTTTACGTGCATTAAATCTTGATACAAACTTGAATATTAATGGTATTAATGAAATTGGACAGCTTGGACATATAATTGAAGTATCTGATATGTGTGGAGATGATTTAATACTTTGTAAGTTTAGTGAAGAACGTGTATTGAAATGGTTAGTTCTCAAGTATAACAAGGCATTAGTAGCATTACGTAAACGACTACTTGAAAAGAAGAAACGAGATGGAGAAAAAACTGAAGAGCTTAGTAAGATGGCAGGTGGATCTGGTGCCTTTAGTTCATCATTTAATATTGCAGAGGAAGAGCCAAAGGTAGAAGAGAAGAAGGAAGATGTTGAAGGAGAAGACACATTGACCAAAGGTGAGGAAAAAGCATTACAACTTGGAGCGTTGCAACTCATTTGTGAATACATACCGACAGTGTGGAAGAACAGACTTAGCAAAGAAGTTGGTATGGCTGAAGAGGATTGGATGGGTAAAACGAAGAAGACCAACTCAACTGCTGATACTAATAATGAAGAAACATCTGCTGGAAAACGTTCTCGTGCATCATGGGAGGGCAATATTGGACAAGAAGATGCAGATGCACTATATCAATACACACAAGGAGGTGGCGGCGGCAACTCATCTTCTATTATAACTCCCGCGGATAAGAAGGATGTGAAGAATGCTCAGAGTATGGGGCTGAAACGATTGGCAAAGGTGAACAAGAAGGGCATGAAGAGCTTGACTTCCTTCTTTGGAGCTGGTAAGAAGAAAAAATAAGACGTATGCTACACAGCTATAAGGGTATAAACATTTGATTGATTTAGATGAGGCATCTATGTAATATTAGAGGGATATAATCAAGGGTAACTACTTGTTTTTCGCTTTTGCGAACATAGTCGTCAGCGAAACTTGCTTCTTTTTCTTGTTATTTGCTACTGGAGCTGCTGCAAACCTCAGTGTTGGTCTTCGATACTGCATATCACCGCCTCCTATACTTTCCGGAGAATCAGCGGTAGCTTGAGAAGTTATCCTTCGACGTTTCGATGGTTTCATCAAAGACTTTTGCCTCTTGCGCTTGATGCGAGTTTGGGAAGCATCGATCTCGGTTTGTCGAGTAATCCAGCCAGAGTCATCAGACTTAGCCTTGATGGGAGATCTTCCTCTTGGTTTAGAAGGTTTAGTTGTTTTGATAGGAAGTTTGGCTTCACTTTTGAATGTCACCTGCATATTTCTTCTCTCATTTACTACTATCGAGTCTGATTCATCATCTGATGATGAAATGAGCTCATCACTCAGACTAGAATCGTCTCCATCTTCGTCTTTCGAAGATTGGTCACTGTATAGATCACTGCAACTCTTTTTCTTATCAACAGTGGACGCCTTGCGAGAATGTGATCTGATGTTTGCCTCTTCAATTTCACTTTCATCTGCATTACTACTAGCCGGTTCCATTGCTTTTTTGTTCTGCGGCCTTCTCTGCTTTCTTGAGGTGATAATACCTCTTTTGTTCTTCTTCAAGTTTGCACTGTCATCTGAGGAAATGAGCTCATCGCTTTCTCCATCTTCTCCTTCAGATTCACTGTCTGAATAATTGTCTTTGACAGTTGTCTTGTGAGGTTGTGTAATATCATCACGCTTAGCTTCACTTTGGTCATCACTATCTGTATCACTAGACTGCTTTACTTTCCTGATACAAGATGTCTTTCTATCCTTATTTGGCGAGTCATTCATTTCATCTTCATCTGAAGTGGTAATCAGTTCATCACTGCCCTCCTTATCTTCACCAAGTTTAATAAGCTTCTTGTTCTTTTCTTTATCAATCGACTGTTCGGCTGGCTGCTTCTCAGTTTCATCAGGTTCATCCGTCTCTGTTTCTCCAAGCAAGGTCTCAGACTGCTTTGTTTCTGTTTCAACCAAGGGTTCAGCATGCACCTGTTTATCTACCTCAGATTGTAATGTAGATTCAGACTGCTTATCAGTCTCAATGATCGGTTCACTTTGCTTTTCATTATCATCTCTTTGGTCACCTATAGGCTCTCCTTTTTCTATTCCATTCAAAGATTCAGATTGATCATTCTCTGTTGTTTCAATCAATTGCTTTCCCGTCCGATCTAATTCAGGAGAAGAATCCAACAAAGTCTCAGATTTCTCAGTTTCCAATAAAGATTCAGACTTTTGCTCTTCTGTTTGAGCTTCTAATAGGGGTTCTGATTGGTTAGGCGGAGGCATTACTTCATCTCCTTGATCATCATCTTTATCATTATTGGTTTTATTATCAGTCTTTTGATTTGCAATACTATCAGTCTTTTCTGCATGTTCATCATGGTGCATGCCATTACATAATTTTGTGTTGGTATCAACATTATCTTGTTTTGCAGTTGACGAATCATCGTATACATATGGCAATGTTACACACGGTTCACTACCTTCTAAACGACTTCTTTCCAACTCATTACGTTCCTCGTCTTCCCTCAAACGTTTATATTGTTCTGCAGAAGGTAGGATGTAAAATGTAGTAGCATTGCTAATATTGAATGACTCAATGTCAGTTGTGGATGATCCTAATATGTTACGTTCATCTGCATAACGAGCTATATCTTCGTCAGTAAAGAATATGTCTGTATGTCTATCCATCTCGCAGTACTTGGTGCAATAATAATAACTTATAATGAATATTGTTATTAGATGGTGCACGTGATGTGTCTATTTATTTTTTGATAGTAGAAAACAACCACCTATTACTTCAATATCAGTATATACCAGTCGGTAAGCAATTTAAATTCATTGATTGAATATATCCACAGCCTCCCTCTACCATTGTTTACAATACCAATATGCAACTACCATGTCCGCGTCTAATGTTAGTTGATACGATATCGTAGCTACACTCTCATGGAAAAGGTCTGTCCGGCGTCCACACAAAATCCACTTTCACCGGTCAGTTTCCCTCTTTTTTAACAGGGGGTGAAATAGCCGCCTTCCTACGTATTATCAACTCGTATACAACATCAAGTGTTTTGGTATTGTTTAAGGGGTGGTGTTTATTTGGTATTGTTCGGATAAAAGAAGAACCGATTTATTTTATTTTTGCTATAAAAGATTTGGCCTCTCTTGAATAATTAGAGCCTTTCTTTATTATCAGTACTTATCAGTATACTATTGAATTATACTTGCAACCAATATACAACACACAAAATAATATATAATAATAATGCCAAGACAACCAAAAGTTGCAAAGGCTGCCGTCCTTGAACGGTCACGCCGTTCAACAGCGGGGAAGCGTATGTCAACTTTAGTCGGTCAAGCTCAAGATGATGATGATACATTTTGGTCACATTCTATTTGGTCGGAAGGAGGTGGAGGATTTGCAGGTAAGGGATCACGTAAACGAAAGAGAGGAGATGATGATGACGACGATTCATCTGCATCTTCTTCATCGTCAGATAGTGATGATGATTCAACATCAGATGGTGAAGGTTCCTATCGAATGTCCGAGGATGATTCAGCTGCAGGTGTGGATCAATTCGATTCAGACTTTGATGAAAGTGAAACAGATGAAGATGATGAAGATGGTGAGGGTGATGAGGAGAAGGAGTTACGTGCCGAGGAACGACGTGAGAAGGCATCCAAACGGAAGAAGAATCAACGTTTGGGTATGCCATCTTTAAAATCAACTCGGGGTAGAGAATTAGTTAAAGGAAAGAAGACTCCTGGTAAAATGACAAAGCGTGGTCCATTGGGTGAAGGATGGAATCAGGGTTTGGTATTGAATTGGCCTCCACCAGCTATTGGTGGTCAAAGTATTGCTACTGGTGTTGGAACAAAGCAGCTTGGTGTGACATCCAACTCTTCACAGGTACAATCAACAATACCTCCTTCAGTTTCTCAAACAATACCTCAACAACATACATCACAGTCAGTTCCTCTACCAATATCAACTGGAACAACAACACAAATTGCTACAAAACCGCCTCCACTAATAACTGCTTCTCAAACATCACCTTTGCCCAAGCCCAAAGCCAAGCGTGGACCTAAACCCAAACGTCAAACCGCTACACAACTAAAACAAGAGGCCACCGCTGAAAGGAAGAAGATTAACAGACACAACATTACACAGGAAGAAATGATATTAGAATCTATCAAATCAACTGAAATTGATAATGTTAAGTGGTTAAGTTCCCGCAAACGAAGTAAGGAGGAAGCAGCTCAATTAGAAAAGGCCACCGTTGCTCGAAAGTCATCCTTGAATAATCAAAAGCCAGTATCTCGATTTCACAGCCGAAGAGGGTGTAATAATACAATAACATTTATGGATATGGATCAATTACCAGAAATTTTGACAAGGAGACAAGCTGTAGCACGGCCAGTAACATCTACTAGAAGTATTGGCAGCTCTTCTCCTAAACGACGACGAATGAATAGTACTACATCTGAGACCGAACCTTCTCCTACCGAAACAACAATAGTAAAACTTGAAAAGAAATGTTTCATAACGGGAAAAGTTGCCAAGTATAGAGATCCTAAAACAAAGCACTACTATCATGATAAAGATGCTTTCAAAGAGTTACGACGTCGATTAGATGCCGGGGAAATTAAGATTCCAAAGCCTGAAGTTGCACACAAAAACAATGGGAAGAGAAAGTCAAATGATGAATCAAGCAATACACAATCTGCAAAGAAAAGAGGCAGACCCAGAAAAGATGCTACAACTGATCATCCATCAACAATGTATGCTCAACTGAAATCTAAAGCTAAATCTCAAGTGGCGCAAGGAGCTCCTAAATGGTACGCTGCACTTGACAACGAAACACTGCGTATGATTGCCAAGAAGTTTCAATTGAATTTGACTAAGCTTGTCGATACAAATAAGAAGATGTACAAAACGATTCGGGCTCATTCAAAGTTGATGGAAGGTACACGTATACAAATCTCACATCTTGATCAAGTTGATTTAGTAGTAAAGTCACCCAAGAATCTCAAAGTCAGGGTCCAGGTTACACAGAAGGGTATTCCTGTGTCTCCTCCTGGTAGTATTAGAGACAAGAGGGCAGCAGCAATGGCACAAGCCTCACAGGAGGATCAGTCTAGCAGCACAGACAAGAAGTTACCTTCAGACAGTAGTAAAACAGAGAAGTCTGCTGAATCAGTAGACGCCTATAAAAAAGAATATTCAACTAAGCGTCATTATCAAGGAGCCGAAACAACAAACGCTTACAAAAAGGAGTATCCAAATAAGCGGCCATCTCCTAGAAACAGTGAAATTGTTGGTGTAACTAGAACTCGATCGGGCTCATCTCTACAAAATATGCACTATACATCAACTGGCACCAATGATAGCGCTAAAGAGGATGCGCTTCCCACAGAAGTAGCTATAAAAGAAGCACAGTCAGCACAGTCTCAACCTGCAGTAGGTACCAAGTCAGAAAATGGGACAAAGGACAGTGGCGCAAAGCCATTGGTTTCAGAAGCTGCTGCTGTTTCTTCTTCTGATCCTTCTGATAAAAGCATGGACACCAGCGGCAACATGGAATCGAATGATAAGCAACCAGTCAAACAACCTTCAATAGAAGTCTAATTAGAGAAAATTTACACAATAGTGTGTCTTTTAGTATATAGCTATCTTTTAGTTTAGTAGCTTTTCTTTTATATTCATTAGCTTTTGATCTTCGTCTTCTTTTTGTTGTTACTGGTAGCCCAAAAGCCCTTCTTCTTTGGGTATGGGGCTGGGAACGGCTGGTCGTCATCGGCTGCAACTTCCATTGCCATCTCCTGTAGTAGTCTTTCTCTCTTTGATTTCTCGTCTTCTCTCCTTTGTATCTCTGCCTTTGAAACACGACCTCGCGCCGGCTCAACGACTGATATTTCATTACCCCTAGCCATCATGAATTTCTTCATAAACTCATATACACCGAATTGAATACCAATCATGGGCACCACACTTAAGAGACGAGGAGTTAGTCCACGATAGAAAGCCCCAATACCTTCTTCTTTCAATACAGTTTTAAAGCAGTCATTAATTCCCTTATATGGGACAAGATCTGGATAATTCAATTGTGTTACAAGTCTTGTCTTGACTGTGTCCATAGGTATCATGATACAAACTGTTGTAGCACTTGCTAAACAGCCCATTAGACTATTCTCAATATCTTTTGCTGGGCGGTCAAACATCTTTGATCGTACTCGTTTGATTTGCTCAAATAACGTCCAGGTAAGACCATAGCTTGGAATCTTACCAGCAATACCAGGCCACCAACCAGCGTAGAATCCAGCAACACCCTTATCCTTCATTAAACTATTAGTAGCAACCATTAAGTTTGGGTATGTGCCTGCCATGATATTATCACAAATCATCATCTGGGGTGTTGATACTACCGAACAACATATTGTAGACAATGCAGAGGATATAAAATCCATCCCCGCCCCGAAATTACGATTAATTGCATCGGCATACCTTGATTGGGATACTAAGTTATTCATCTGTCGTCGTACCAATTCTAATACTGCAAAGTTCACTGCCCCGTGTGGGATGGACAAAATTAGCTGAGCTCCGGCACCACGTGTTAAATGCTTGGCATGTTTCATTTTTGTAAATGACATTACAGTTAGGGGTGCCTTTCCAGGGCTCCTTCGTGATGATTGTAATATTGTTTTCATTGTATTGGCAGGATGCATAATAGTTTGTGCCACACTACGGCTAACTGCACCACATACCATTGCTTCCCAGAAATGTAAACGTCGATCGGGAATAGTTGCCGATGCGGCACCACCTCTGTTGACAATATCTGTGATACATTCATCATACTCTGATGTTTGCAAATCATCAAGTTCATTGTCATTATTATTTGATACGGATTTTCTACCTATTCTTAAAGGCGTAGTATGCCTCTGCGACGAAGAAGATATACTTGATAAACTACCAAATGGACTACCTCTTGTAATTGCAGATCGTATTCCTATTGACACTGGATTTAACGAGCTTGAACAATCCACTCTATTCAATAGAGAGGAAATTAGTAGAAGTAGTATCAATGACACTTGTTGCGTTGAGCATATTTTAGTGTTCAAATAATTAAATTTACACGCCCTACGCCTTATACAACATGACATCATGATAGTACTAATATGAGAAATAGGTATGGATAGGAGTTGATAGCTAACGTATGTGGATGATAGAAGTATTCTTCTACTTTTTTATTAAAGTGGAGGTGCGTACAAAGGATACCGTTATCAATTTTCACGGGCTTCCTACAAGTGGAGCCAGACTCTATCTCCCACTTCACAAGATATTACATACAATATCGTAGCGGCTTCTTCTCTGTGGCAACAACTTCCTTCAGATTATCTTTCCCTGCAATTACTAGGTGGTTTGTTTGTATTAACTATTAAACAAATTATAGAGTGTCCTTTGTTCCTGTTTGCGGTATCCTCCCCCTCCCAAATAGTCACTGCTAATGGCGCAATTCCTCTTGAGGACACACAACAGAATGTAATCTATTCAAAATGGACGCATCATTGGTGACTTACAACAGACTTAACAGATTCCAAATATCTTCTTAGACAATCAAACTCATCATTGATGATTTTCATATGTTTGGTCAACATATAGCATCTTCAGACGTCTCACATCAAGTCCGTCATAGTATAGTGGCTAGTATCCCCGCCTGTCACGCGGGAGACCGGAGTTCGATTCTCCGTGACGGAGACTTTTTTACACCTTCTGATCAATGTTTTATCTTTTGTTTACCCCAGATGTGTTCATTGGAGTGTATTCTATCCATGACACAAGTGGTTTGGTTGAAAACAGACAAAAACTCACTGTTTGACAACCTCAAAGTTGACCCTAGTTCAAGTCCATTCAAAGTACCTTCTGGCGGTCCAAGGTTCTCCTGTCATCAATACTTATGATTAGAAGGTCAGAGTGACCTCAATAGATGCCCAAGGTCATGTACTATCACTTCCCTATATCAATAGAAAAAGGTGATTTTCACTAACAAAATCAAATTTTACTGCATAAAATAAAAAAAGTGATATTTACATGTAATTCACGTGATTTCACATCATTATCACATGCGTTGTGATTGTGACATGATGTCATCGTCATTCTTTCTCATCAAATTGACAAAGCCATCCCTAGCTTACTCTATCTCTTCTGTTGTTGCTCGATCGTTGCTCTTCTCTCACGTCTCAATATCTTGTTGATCTTCTTGCTGCCTGCATTGCAGAAGGTTGGCTGATACATACTAGCCTCGCTACGCTCGGCTAGTCATATGTATCAGTGAGGCATACTAAATGATAAGAATTGGGCGTGGCTTCAGATGAGAAGTGATAAAAAGTAGAAACACCCCATAATCACAAAACTAAAACAAAAGCAGGTCCCACCGAGAGTCGAACTCGGGTTGTCGGAATCAGAATCCGACGTGATAACCACCTACACTATGGGACCAATCATCTGCCAATCAGTTTTTATAGTACATCATACATATTTAAAATTGAGGATAGAGAATGGCTGGCTCAACTCAAACCAAGGAGCTTAGTTATTAACTCATCTTATATTATCCAAGAAGAAATACACTATATGCTCTTTAAGTATTCTATACTTCTTTGATTATATCTTTTAGCTACTTGTGACTCATCATACAGTTGACAAGTTATATAACTATACCCCCGCGTGCACACTTACTAATTACACATCACTCATATCAACATCCTTGAATTGATCTCTAGCAGCTCCACATTCTGGACATTTGAAAGCACTTGAGAAGAACTTTCCTTCTCTACCCTTGGCAATGAATAATGTATATCCACAGTTACCACATTCCTTAGCTCCTGGTCCAGCCAACTCATCATCATCATCTTCTCCATCATCCTTATATTTGTTCAAATCCTCTTCAGTAATCTTCTTATCAGGATCGACTTCAGCGTCTGGATCAATCAAGTTCCCATCCTTATCAATTGAGTCAATCAAGTCTTGCCTACGCTTTTCCGCAGCCTGGAACTTTGCCCGTTCTTCGTCCTGTTCCATTTTTCTCTCAAGCTGATCACGGCTTAAATATCCAAGTCTCTTTGTTTCCTCAAAGATTTCAGTAGCTGTATCTTTATCCAATCCAAGTACCTTCCAACCTTCAGTAATCTTATCCTGGCCTGGACCGACCTCGGCTACAGTATCTCTGTAAGCAGCCTCGGCCATATCACTATAAGAAAGATACGAAAATATGAGTATATATTATGAATATGAGTGTTAACATATGAACAATGAGAGGTTATATATACATGCCCTCGATTAACAAGTAGAACATAATCCAAAGTACTTACGTTTGTAGTTCCATAACAGCTTCGACATCACCAAACCTATCTGCTAGATTCTTAATCAATGGGGACATCTTTGCCTTTGCCGACTTGTCCTTGAACACATGCTCTGAATAGAATAATACCTTGGTAGCAATTGACATTTTCATTGGATTTTCTCTACAAACAGTAACAAACATTTCTGCAGCCTCGTCATCCTCGATATTCAACATACTTAATAGGTATGCCAAAGAGCTTACCGACTTGGGAGTTACTGGGATTTGTTCTGCAAATGACTTTGCAAGTCGCTTCACAAGTTGAGTGTTAATATAACTCGGTGCACCATTGAAGAAGAGCTTCTTCTTATAATTCTTGTATGTTGATTCCATAGCATCATAATCACCCACATGATATGCAATTTCATATGCCGCTTGATCATACAACTGATCTGCCTTATCACTAAGCTTACCAAATGCAATATCAGATACCTTCTTTAAGGCAAGGTATGAAACGAATGCCGGTATAAGAACAGTAAGTGTAACATCCGAGAAATCTTTCCCCTTGACTAGGAGTAATGGGTTCTTTACATATCGCATCATACCACCAGCTGCCTTACTCTGTTCTCTCTTCACCTTCTTCTCATGTTGACGTTTTAATATCTCATTATTCAATAGAGGATCGGCAGCAGCGGCAACCTCCTCTTCAGCTAATCCGCCCTCTACAGATGTTAGTGCTGCATCTTCATCATCAAATGATAAGTCATCACCATAGATATCTGATGCGGCGACAGAACTTGTTAGTGTTACAGTTGCAGCAGGAGATCCGTCGGGGACGCGAATTACCGGCGATGATGATGACGATGCAGCATTCTGTAACGAGTTTGCAGCTTCTTGGTAAGAAGAGCCCTCTCCAAGTATTGAATCAAATTCGTCATTATTAGCTGCCATCATACATCTACTTGAAGAACATACCTGTTTTACTATTGCTGATGATTGTATAGAAAATGAATCTACAAGGGCTGCCCCCGCTAGAAAAGCCACCGTAGCACTTGATGAGAGTTTCATTATGATTATACCGAGTTAATAATACTATAATAATATCCACTTATTGATTAGATGGTTGTAGGTTGTATTGCTAAGGTGATAGGTTGTGATTGTAATGAGTAAAAATTAAAAGTATGACGTACACTCCACGCGGAATATTACAGTTGTGGTATCCTTCAGTCTCTTTGATTGATATCTGAACTGAAGTAGTTATATAAGATATGAGACGAAGTACCTTTCGTTGAATTATAGTTAAGAGTGTTTGATTGTGCAGTGATCTTTACCTACATGCACTGTGTATTTAGAAAGGGATATCATTTATTTTAAGAGAATGGGCTCTGAAATACCGCCTTTTATTCCAGTTGAGTTTGTCTGAGATAACAGAGTGAATCCTCTAAACCTCTATAAGATAACCTTTTCTCAATGACTAGCTCAAATAAGTACACTAGCGTCATTATTGTAGTTGTTTGTTGTCTTTCTGTCAAGCCAGTATAATTTACTCTGGTTGAATCAAGCCGACTCCACCAGCATTTCGCTTATAAACAACACTAACATCTTTAGATTCTTCATCACGGAAGACATAGAAGTCATGATCAATGTAATCAAGAGCAAAGATGGCTTCCTTAACAGACATGGGATTACTCAAATCAAAACTAAGAGAATGTGTGGATCGGTCAAAGAGAATGAGTGTAGATCATGGATAAAGAGTTACAATCATACAACTTCACAGAGTAACTCCACTTACTTCTTCACCTTTGTAACTACAGCTTGTTCAGGATCAATAAACTGTGCATCATCCTCTGGCTCATCTTCTACATCTTCAATAGAATTCAAGACATCAGCTAGATTCTCTCCCATATTTGGCCCGCCGTGGTAGCCACCCAATCGTCGCTCCTTGTACTTACGGAGCTTTCTTGCCTATTGTTTAAGACGAGTTTCATTGCAGATAACATATTAGAATATTGTTAGGTGAAAGTCACAAATAAGTCAGGATTAGATAACAGAATGATATCAGATAATATTACAGTTGCAACTTACAAGTCGGTTAGATACCAAATCGATAGAAGCATACATATCAGGAGAGGTCTCAGCAACACGGAAAACAGTTCCTTTCAGAGTAGTAACAACTTCAGCAGTGTGAGCACTCTCAACCTATAAAGTAAGATATGAGATAAGATATAACATGGGTGATGTGAGTGATATGTGAGATAGATATGTGTGTTGTTCTATCGTCATATACTAGCAGCTTGACTATCCAAGTGAAAGAACAGCATTTTATAATCGGAATTCGGATATAGATGTCAATCGTTTTGGTATCAGCCCTTTCTACTTTCATTGCAATTGCACCATCAATATTATTATATCTTACCTTGGGGTTCTTATTAACAGTCAAGTAAACATCACAATGTGATACAGCCGCCACAGAAGATAGCTTTCCTAATGTACGTTCTACTTTTTCATTAACATAATCGGATATAGCTGGTGTTAAATCAATGTTGTCACCAGTAATGGTGATTGGTACTTTCACTGGTGATGACATGTGAAGGTTGGATGATGCTGCTCGACTTGTCGTGAATTGTGGTACTGGACAAAACGCCACTGCGGACGAAGCCATGGAGATTAACATAAGGGAGGAACGCATGATTCTATTAGTATTGATGATGTTATATTGTTGATGTTAGTGTTCGTTGTTACCAATTTATGGCAGCTTTTCCTCGCATCATCTGTTTTTGACATTTCAAGCAAAAAAAGATATGAAGGATACCAGACAACAGGGTATCCTTGAATACAAGAAGTAGTAGACTCAACTCATTGCATACATATGTGTATGCATGCACATGCATGCACATTGTATCGAATCTAATGCGAGTCAATCTTATCAAAGTATGGCAGTATCACAAGATGTTGTAATGTCTAGTCTATCTGCTAATAGTCTCTTATAATCTTATAATTGTATATCTTCTGGTCAACAAGTTACCAGACCGGAGGTGGCGAATCTTTAATACCCAATTCAAGCATCATCGACTCCTTTGTATATCGTCTCCATGCTTTATTGCCAAAGTTGTATGGTCGTTCTCCTGTTATATACGGCGGAGCCAAGAATATAAAGTATTTTCCTCTACCATATCGAATCTCAACAATGCCTTCATAACCTGTTCGTGGTACTCCAGCTTTTTCATCTGACATAATATCAAACTCCAATGCCAGCGATCTAAACTTTTCAAAGTCGGAGTATATAATCTTAACATCATTGTGTGCAATATGGTATTTGGCTTCATGAACACTATCCACAAGCTTTGCTTTGGATATACGATTCCAATACTTGTCTGCAAATGAGGATACTGTTAAATGTGACATATCTTGTACTTCCCAATGTATATTGTTCTCCTCTAACTCAATTTGATTCAATATATTGCTATTCTGACCTTCACTTGCTCCGTCTACATTACCAAAGTGAAAAGTTCTGGATACTTCAGGTCTGATGATTTGTCTTCCCCGACGTTGTTCCGGTTCTCGTAACCAATCATCCCAAAAGCCTCCTGGAGCCCAGTTTTTCTTCAAGCCACTATTAGGATGTGAAGTACTACCATCCCATACATTGCGTGATATCATCCAACCTAATCCCGGGAAGAAGTCTGATCTTACTAGTCGTTTTGGATTTGCTGTCAATTGTTCTTTTCCATTATCATTAAAGGCCGACACAGCCAATAAAGTATCATCCGAATCTAAAAGGTCAGCAGTTGCATTCATTAGTGAGAAGAAATCATCAGCAATTTCAATATCCTCCTCTAATATAATGACTCTTTGTGGTAGAGGGGGATTTGGTATTCGTCTATTATGCTTTGAAAACATACCATCATTATACGCAGATCCAGAAAATATCTGCTCAAGTGCATATCCATAATGAGCTGCAAGTTGTATATATGAAGTCTTCCACTCATCTACCTCGCCCCATTCGTTCGGCTCGTTAACAACAGCAGACCGAGGATGTTCAATACGGTATAAAGGAACACCAATCTTCATTTCAAACAGTTGACGATATGTTTCAATGACTTTTTGAACTTCTTTATTACTACCATCTTGTGATATTATGATCGGAGCTCCAACAATTCTTCGAGCTTCATGTCTATTATTGCTATCTTCTGAACCTCGTATAGAACTTGCATCACCATTACTACTTTGTTGTTGAAGTATATGTGCTTGGTGATTTTCAAGCACTTTCCATAATGTCCTTTCTAAATAGTCTGCTCTTTTATATGTAATAATTAAAAGTGGACTATGCATCTGTGTAACATCTAATAGTGGTACTGGTCGCATTTGTAATTGCATGTGACTAATCTTTTGTTGTATTGCCCATCCAATGCGAGATTTTCCAACAGGTCTGTTGAGCTGTGGCCTTGCTAACATCATGATTGGTGAAGCAAGATTTGTATTGCCATTATCATTATATGCACTACTATTCATACCATCCGTTGTAATCTGTATGAGTAGATACCCCCATATTAAACAGATGATTATGATTGCAATGACTATAATACGAAATATTATAATACCACTGGAGTTTTTAACTTTATAATGATGTTGTGAGCCAATCTTCTTCTTCCTGCTTCTATTACCATTGCTTATTGGCTGTGCATCAATAACAATCGACTCTTCAGCTATTCCACGGCGTTGTTGCAATGTGATGCTATACTCCATCTTCTTCATCATACATGTCCCTCTTCTACCTACAATTAAACACCAATATTAAACATCTCTCGTTCACTATTGTATGTCATAACTCTCATATCCCCCTGCTCAATCGTCATCCTACCTAAACTCTCATATTTTTTTTACTTCGCAGAAGAAGACAAAACAACCTTACTACCAATGAACAAATCTGCTACCATACCTAACTCTTTGCTACGATTGCAATAGAGAGTTCAACACTGCTGATATAATATGCAATATAGAGATGATGATTCACCAACTCATGGATGCATAGGTAGCTCTAGAGAGTAGTTTCAACCATTAACAACAAGATGCACCTTACAACAAACTGTTACATAGCATGTACCATAATATTATATACTCTTACTGTTAGTGAGGCTACAAGAGAAGATCTCATCCGTGGTATCAATAGACTTAACTCTGATGTTATAGAATTAAGAAATGAAATCGAGAAAGCAATATCTGGTAGATGTGATAGTATAAGAGGATGTTACAAAACTAATTTTGATGAATGTCAGAGTAATTATACAAGACAACAAACATGTCCCTCCTTTGCTGATATAGGATATGCTGTACCAGAATGTGGAACAGGAAAGTTCGCGTTTGTATTATTGTGTATGAACTCTTGCAAACCACAGTACTAACAGACGTTACTACCTCCTCTCTCTCGGAAACGCGCGATGTAAAGGTAATAACTGTAATGGCTTGTTTGATTATAGTATTACCACAGTTCGTATCCCTCAGAATCTAAGAACGGGAAAGGACGGCAACCCAACTAATCCAGAAGTTATAGAAGCAGTATGTTATACACGTACTGCACAAAGATGGATGGTAAAGAAGTATAACGAAGATAAAGACATATGGAGTAAAGATCTTAATGTTAGTTCACCTCAAATGTTCTTTGGGTCTTCAACGGGAGTGTTTAGAATCTTTCCTGCAAGACAATCGAAAGAGTGTGGCAAATATGATCCTAGGTTGAGACCGTGGTACCAAGCATCTTTACCTTCGACTGTCAGTAAGTTTAAATATGTGAAGGATAGTTTGTGTGTCATGGAATTATCACAAGATATACCTACACATCTCACCTTTATTACCTTGTCTCTTCACAGGCAATACAATAAAGCCTAGAAGGGTAGTTATCATGATGGATACAAGTAGAAGTATGAACACTACAATGAACAAACTCACTGGCCAGACAAAGCTATCATTTATGAAGGAGGCAGTAACTTCAACTGTAACCTCATTATCAGAAAGAGCATCCGTTTCCGTCATTAGATTCGGAGAAGAAGCGTTTCCAATTGGTAGATCAGGTGCCTCGCCCCCATATTTATGGCAAAGTGCAACTAAAACACACAAGGATGCTATAATCAATGATGTCAAATCTACTCAGGTGAGGGGAAGGTCAAACTGGATACAGGGCTTCAATCTAGTCTTTAGGTTGATAAAGAACAGTCTACAGCAAATCAAAGCCCAAAATAACACCGATAGCTGTGATTTGGAGAACATAGCATTACTGTTCTTCTCAGATGGTATATACAACTTGCCAGGTGATGCAACAGATGATGATATTGTAAAAGCTGTTTCATATCAAGTTGAAGAAATAGAGAGCATGGGTGACTATCATATACACCCTTTCTTCTACTCACTTGGTAATAATGATGTTGATCAAGTTTCAAAACAAATATCGTGTGCTGTAGACGGATATTGGGAACCAGTGATTGGAACCACAGCATCTCCTACAAATGTAACAGCTGGTTATCAGGCACTTTTTGCCACCCCCGTAAGTAACACTGGTTTGTGTGTAGTGTGTCTTATTTCGACTAATATTCATATTCTTCTTTCAACAGTTGGGAACTGAAGCGTTCTATAATTACACTTCTTGGTCAAAACCATATGAATTCTCAACCACCGGGGAAACTGGATACACAATATCAGCATCAGTTTACAATAGAGAGATCAAGCCTCCGGTCTTTTCTGGCACAGTAGGAATGGATATTGGCATTGAGGCCGCGGTCAAGTTATACGGAGGATCGGAAAATGAGACTGTTACAGCACTGAATGAGATTATTACCGATATCACAGATACACAATATAATACCACTTGTGCTCAGCAGCGGATTAATTTGACATACTGCGAGACACAGAGCTCGCGGCAGATGAATGGCGGCAATCAAGCCATTTGTATTCCTCCAAACATGACATCAACAGATGAGGCAATTGTTCTATCTGACAACAACGATGTTGTAACAAACATTACGGCTACAAATGAGACTGTTCTTGTTAATATAACGGAAGATCTCGGTGATAAGCCGACTCCAAATGAAATAGAAGAAGTAATATTTGACAAACTACTCAATTGCAGCCAAGGCTTTTTGAAGCAATGTCCAGGGAAGTCCGCGTTTGTATTGTTTTATCATGTTAGTTCAAGTATCAATATGAAGACTCGAGATTTGAAAACCTCAGTTGAACTTGGGTTGTCTTCATCTGACTGTCTTTAAACCACATATACTAACAAAAGTTATTATCTCCTCTCTTTGATCATCATAAATCATGATAACGCGCATCTTCCAAGGGTATGATGAGTATCCACAGGACATGTGGCTTAATACAAACAACCAAGGATTAGATTATGAAGAGAGAACTTGTTGTTTAGTTGGAACAAATAATGTGACGGACGAATGTCCTAAGCAGGATGAGATACGAGATACCCGGATTTCTGATGCAGCAATATTCGGAATGCTCTTTGGATCATTCTTGTTTGTCGAGTTGGCATTCTGTTACTACTGCTTTTACCGTCGAAAGAGGAGAAACGCTCAGGCTTAGTATGAGGTGTTTATGATCTTTGGTATCTTTCTTCTTATTGGTAGAAGAGGACTTTTGAGCTTAAAGAAAGTCCTCGACTATGGATTGAAACAGATAGTGTATTGTTTGTGTTGGATGTATTGAAGGTGTTGGGCTTTTGAGCTTAAGAGAAAGCTCATATGTATATCATCATCTCCTAGCTTTATTGCGTTGTTTCGAAATGCTTCTTCTTCTCCTTCTATGACTCTTGCCTTTGGATACTTTACGATTGCCAATTTGAGACTTGTCAAGATATCGACACTTATATCCTAGTCCCAACTCAACCTCCTTCTCGGTCAGTAGTCTCCACTGACCTTCCTCTAGCTCATGTTCATTCAACGGATCGCCCATTTCATTTTGTTTTAGACCATTTAATGTTAATCTTCCAAAGCTAACTCGATGCAACTTCATTACTCCTGATCCAACAGCATGAAACATTCGTCGTATTTGACGGTTCTTTCCCTCTGATATTGTTATTAAAACTGTTGTCGTGCTCTGACTTGGATGTGATAGTATAGATAGATTGTCAACTGGCTTTGTCTGACCTCCATGCTTTGGAGAGAGTGCTACTCCTTCATCAAGCAGTTGCTGAAGAGGATATAATGTACTATTATATTCTGATGTTGATTGTTGATATGATGTAGGTAGTTCATGATACCCCATTATCTGACATTCATATGTTTTTTGGAAAAACTCTTTTGCTAGCTCTGATGTATCCTTTGCATTGGGGTTAGTTGCTTTATGAATCAATGCACCATCATTTGTCAGTAGCAGTAACCCTGTCGAATCAGCATCTAATCTACCAACCGCATGCAGTTTAGACTGTACTTGAGTTGCATCTGCAAAGCTTGTGTTTAACCGCTTCTTACTAGTATTACTAGTAGTATCAGAAATGTAACCATTCATACTAAAGATATCTTCATAGACAGTTCTTCGACGAGGTTCCTTTGATGTATCGGTAGATGATACTTCATCGGAATTTGAATGTGATGTTATAACGTTTGCAGGTTTATGATATAATATAACGACTGTTCTTTCTCTTCTCGTAGATTCGATTGGTATTATTTGATTGCTATTGTAATTATTTGTTGATAGGTAGAGACAAACACTACCATCACCTCTCAATGCATCACACCTGTTTCTTGGTATCAAGATTCTGCACATTTCACTACAACTCTTACTACTTTTGTTATTATTACTGAAGGTAGATAGAGCATCGGTATCATCAACCTCCCATAATAGGAGAAATATCTTGATAAAAGTTGTGAACATCATCATAGTACTTGCGGCAGTAGAGGCAACACAATTCACAATAAAAGTCGGCGACATTTATTTGCATACATGGCCCCGTGGCAAAGTCATACGGACCACCAACAATTGAAAAGAGTATTAAATCCGACCTACCAATGGAGATTGGCAGCATATCTTAAGTAGTTTGTACCATCATACATAAAACTGCTACAAATTATTACTCTAGGCTCGTCATGAAGGTATAATTTATGATTATTTATGATTTTTCTCAAATCTCGAGAAATTTGCAAATGTGAATTACTGGCGGCGGCCGCTTACGAATATATTTATATTTATATACGATAGTGTTGTTACGATATTGATATTTCAGATCGCGCGCCGCTTGTACCAATATTCCTTGATATAAGAACTTGCACGGATTAACTTTATTGTACCATAAGACATATCGTACTACTGTTAGATAAGGTGCAGCGACATCGATATAACATTATACACATGACTTGCAACTAATAGATAAAAAAAGAAATGGGCGATCCGTTGAAT
>Ga0214480_100119_pt1 | contig 33943 bp, 30 predicted proteins | sample M1_20Mar14CPVII9_3_FD_165042 | JGI IMG/M metagenome (GOLD analysis project Ga0214480, IMG submission 165042) | Marine eukaryotic communities from Monterey Bay, California, United States - M1_20Mar14CPVII9sort6BwellE17 | ecosystem: Environmental > Aquatic > Marine > Unclassified | place: USA... | reverse complement strand
GGTGTAAGTCCAATCAACATTTGGGTAATATTATACATGAATTATTACACGCATTAGGATTTTGGCATGAACATTCCCGACCAGATCGTGATGATTATACCATCACCACCCTCTCTAGGTCCAGATGTACATTGATATAATAATCTAAGTTGATGTACATCACTTTCACTAAGTTGGACACGTTGTCCCATTGTCTCCCATGATTGTAATGGTGTAATTGGTACTATGGTATCCATTGAAGTATCAGTTGAAAATGCCGTTGATGGGTAATGCATTATACTACTATAATCATATGGCGATCCTAAACTATTCACCATTGTAGCCTTTGCAAAGTTATTATCAAATCCTGGTTTGATATAATTTGTATTAATTTGAATATAATCATCACGATCTGGTCGGGAATGTTCATGCCAAAATCCTAATGCGTGTAATAATTCATGTATAATATTACCCAAATGTTGATTGGACTTACACCATCCTAGATAGATGTTGGTACGTTTATTGAGTTGTTTACCCATGTTGGCTGCACAGTGCTTTTCATAATATGTTTCATGATTAAAGTAAATATATTCTGTTTCTTGTACACGGGGTACAAACTTAATAACACCAGTTTCAACCTCAATATGCTGTAATGCTAATTGGATTGTGTTTAGAGTTTCAATAGTAAACCAAGTAGTATCCTTGATAGCGTAGGGTATTTGTAGTAGACCGGATGTTGTGTTACGATAGGATGTATTATTATTCCATAATTTTGATATTTGATTTGTGGCACCTAATACTCGATTTAAGGCACGCTGTTGTGTACTGTTGCTATAACTCTCTGTGTTATTGGCCGAGGTAATATCAAGATAGTCATCCTCTTCACATATCTCAAAGGTAAATCCATCATCAATTAATCGGTCTAACATTTCAGTTCCATATCGATCTATTATATCAGATTTACATGGTAGTGAGCATGAATCGAATATGTCAGCGTGTGGTGTTTCGGATTCTTCATTGTAGTCTGGTTGGAGATTTAATGCTCTATGATTATGTGAGTGGTCATGATGATGATTATGTTCGTGATGATGATCATGATGGTGGTGATGATGACCATGTCGTAAATGACCAGTGGCTAGTATAGGTAGTAGTGTTAATAATTGCAATAGTAACATACTGCAATATAGTGTAGTAGCTCGTGAAGAGTAGGTGGAGGTTATCGAACAAGTCGTTTGTGTATTGCTCATAAGATATGGTTACTGTTCGAGCGCCTGTCTAACAACTCTTTGGGGCTAATATAAATTGCAATTACAACTACTTAAGCTGGTGTAATTTGTAATGAACTGTCTACTTCCCCCTACAATCAATAACGAGTAGGACTTTTGTAGTCCGCCATGAGAAGAGAGTGATGAGAAAGTTGGATGGGCTTGTGTATTTGATCCGCCTCATATAAGCCCCTCACTTCAAAGTCATTTTATACGGTACTGAAGGCAAAGAATGGCATTATGGTAGGAGGGACACAAATAGTAAATTTTAGTTGGATTATAAGTTAAGAGTCTTCATAGTACTTCCATTGATTCAATATTTATCTGGAAACCAATTCATTTGAAGCGATCCAGTCATTCTTTTACATCAAGCAGCTATTTCCTTTCAGTGTTGATTCAATTAGCTCTTCTCCTCCGATTAGGATTGTTTACGATGATATCTTTAGCATGCTTTTCACAATAACAATGTGCAACTGTTACTGATGTGTCAACCCTTTCTTCATCATTTGAGTCTTCATCATTTGAGTCCTCATCCTTGTCTTCATCCGTATCACTATCATCTTTGTCTTTACCAGGTGTGTAGTAACACCGCTTGCAAACTTTGTCCACATATCTAGAACCCCCTTTAATTGTTCTCAGATGACTTCCTTCAGGTTCGACACAGCCCCAACGTGCACAACCCACATGCATTGCTTCAAAACACTCTGTACCGCGTCGATGTCGTTTTTTCCATGGTTTATGCTCTGTCTCCTCTCCTGCAGGACACTGTACAGGTATCATGTACTCCCTATCTATCTTCTTACAAATAGAACATCTCAGTTCACGCGAATCTTTGATAATGGTGGCACGATCTCCTTCAGCTGAAATGGCATAGTACTCATTAGCTACAATTTCTGGTGTAGTACTTTCGTTGTAAGTAGGTGGCAGCTTCTTCTTTGATCGATCTGGTTTCATCTCTTGATCTGATTCACCAAATTCCTCTTCGCTTGAAGATTGTTGATCCTTATCATAACCTTCGTTTGGTCTCTCACGATCTGGACCACATCCTGGAAAGAATAGGAAAGAAATGGTGGGTTTTCGAACATACTTTCATGGATATTTCTCTTTAACCAACATGAGAAATCAACTCACCATATACACAACCATTAGTTCTAGGATTTCCTGCAATCACACCTGCACACACTGTATGAACCCACGCAAGTCTTTCGTCTCCACCATCATGTCCCCTCCAAACAAGTTGCCGACCTTCTTTTCCATGTACATCAAGAAGTTTATGCATAGCATGTTTACCCTTATCATGATTACAAAGTACACATTCTCGTGGACGTCCTATTTGTCTCATCCTTTGACGTTTCTCGCCCATCCTTTTGCCTGTACCTCCGATTTTACTTGGCACATTGACTTCCACATACCTATCAATGGCATTACAAGCATAGCATATAAAGTTGTCGTTCTTGACATCTGTAGCCGGGATACCGTAACACGCCTCTGCATGAATAGATGAGATGGTTTAGATTCCTTTTCGAATCAACATAACTTGTGCACAAATGATATACACATTAACTTACCATGTACGAGGAGACCACAGTTTCTACACTTTTGCATATTATGACCCCAAAACCCATCAACTTTTTCACATACATCACATTTGCCCTTTATTCTTGTCATCTCAGCAGCAACTTTCATTTCATCATCTGCAGGTATAGTATCTTCTTGATCGACTTTAACCATATCTTCGACATCTGTTGATTCTTGCTTCCTCAATAGAGCATCATCCTCCACCTTGATCTTTTTTCGGGTAGAAGTGTCCTCCTGTGATGATTTACCACGCTTTTTACTTTCTTTTCCATCACTTGGTGGTACTACATCATCGCCTTTTGATGACTTCTCCTCTTTTCCTATATCAAATCCTAATCTCTTCAGCTTTTTTGCGCGTTTCTTTGTCAACACACAATCATCATCCTCTTGTGAATATAATTTACACTGCTGCCGTTGTATATCTACCCATTCTACTAACTTTGGCTGCTTTTTATACCAAGTAGATTTTGATACTAATGTGTTAATATCTGTATACTTCTTTTTTGAATTCATGTATTCAATCAACTTGTTTAGATGACCGTCCCATCGTTGATTGGCGAGAGATTCAATATCTATTGATGGTTTGGATAGACTATCAACTATATTAGATAATGTACAATGTGATGTTGGTATGGATAGACTACCATTATTCTCTTCTTTATACTTTTGTAGTTCATTAAATACATCTGTAAAGTCAATTGTAGGTTCGATATTATCTTTATCTTCATCACTGTCACTATCACTACTTCCATCATTTAAAGCAGCCATAGCACGTGCAGCAACGCTTGATACTTTAGACTTTTGCTTTGTGGGTTGTAATCCTTTGACAGTGCCGCTAGGTGCAGAAGTGCTAATCTGCTTTTGTGCTGGTTTGTTCGATTCACTTGAAAGTGATGTTGTGTTGTTGGTTTCACTTGCACCACTGGCTTCTTTAGCATCTTTCATTACATTTGACGATGGAACGGGCATTGGCTTTACCATATTAGATATCTTAGTTCTCTCGTACCAATTCTACCTATTTCATTAATTCAACTTTAATTATGCTATTATGATATAAGATGATATTATGTATCAGAAACTAAGACGGGAAGAAGATTCACGACTTGGCAAGTTCAGAAATGAATATATGACCAACAAATAGGTCAGTAGATGTTCTGGGTGTATACCAAGCAACCCTAATACTTGGAAGGATAGGACTCTCTTTGGTTGTTGCTATCAGTTGCAAAAGGTACATTGGTATCCTACCATGAGAGTATACCGCGACTTTGAACAGGCAGTGAATAACAATGAGATGAAGGGGATAGATTCGCAATAACAGCATGAGTAATACAAATAGATATGCAAACATATGTTGTATCCCTACAGATGATAATATTACGAAACCTAATTCCAATTGCAGTAGACAAAATGCTTGTCATTATCTTGCTACCAATCAACATCATGATAGCATATCAAATTCATGCAGTAACATCGTTATCAAAACAGGTAAACACGGTCTACATGCTATATCCTCACGAGATATAAAGGCCGGTACCGTTATAGTTCAATGTTTACCAATATCACAATCAATATTGATACCGCCCGGCACTAACATATTGGATGAATCTGATGAAGATGATGGACGGAGGATATGTGCACGATGTTTCATTAGAGAGGGAGAATGTAGTAATAATGGAAGGAAGAAGAAGTTTGGTAGATGTTCAAAATGTCGTGTTTTATATTATTGTTCTAGATCTTGTCAGGTAAATACCATATCATCTATTAAGTAACTGATCTTCACATGCATTGTGAGTTTCTAATTCATGTTCTTTCAATATTAGTCTGCAGATTGGAATGAGCAGCACAAACTTGAGTGCCAGTATTACGTCAAGAGGCGTAAACAACTACAATCAAACTCGAATTATAACGCTTCAGCAGAAGATGATGCAATACCATTACTATTGCGAACTTTCAATTCATTAAAGTATATGCAAGACAAAGAAGTAGAAGCATCGGATATTAGTGATGATAATGATAGAGATATAAATCAGAGTAGTGATGGTATTGTATCGTGTGGTCGTCATCATTTTGCATCATTATGCTATACTATGAATAATGGTAATGATCAAGGTTCTTCCTCATCAATGACATTGGCTAAAGAACTAATGAGTAAATATGCAAGTCGAGTATCTTCTTCTTCTAAGCAACAAGATGATCCAACCAAATCTACACTTGACATTTGGGGATACAATGAAAGTAATACTAACAACGACAATAGTAATAATGACAAACACGGTATCAAAAGAACAATGAGCGCATTTACCAAGAACAATTTTGGTATTGTAAACTCATTGCATAGTGCGATAGGTGAAGGTGTATACCCCTGTGCTGCATTATTGAATCATAGTTGTTATCCAAATTGTATATTAAGATATAAACTTGGAAAGACGATGAATAACAGTAATAGTGGCGGTGGAGGAAGTGAAGTACAATATCATCCACCAATACTACAAATTGTCGCATGTCGAGATATATTGGCTGGTGAGGAGTTATGCCATTCCTATGTTGATCTAGCACTTACGACTCCTGAACGACAAACTCGTTTGTTTGATACTCATGGCTTTAAGTGTGAATGCGAACGATGTACAAAGGGTTGCTTGATTGATCTACCAAAAGATAGAAAGAAGTGGGATCTGTGGCCATTGAAGAGTGGATTACAAGCTCACGGAGATGATAAGAATAGTACCCAAACAAGTATACCAATGAGTCAAGTGGATATTGAAAGTGCAATGACATCATATCACGGATTGAGCAAATCACAAGTGATGCAAATCAATTATCAATCACAATTATTACAACAACAAGCAAGTCAAGCAATGGTTGCAGGGGATGCAGCTGGCGAGGTACAATGTCTGAAACAAGCTATTGAACTGTATAGTCCTTCTCGAGGTAGTGACAATGGGATATGGTTCTCACCACTTTATAATCAGCTTTATACAGTTAGATGTTTGTATCTTTCGGCGCTGTTGGCTGACGGTCAAATAGAGGAGGCGGTATCGGAATGTGAGCACATTGTTTCATTCTTAGCCGTGGCATTTGGACATGTGGAGAAGCATCCGCTGTTGGGTCTGCAACTATTCACACTTGGTGACTTGTATTCAGGAACAAATGAGATTGTGAAAGCAAAGCTTGCTTATAAATGGGCGAGAAACATTATGAAAGTATCACATGGGGAGTCTGATCCGATGATACAAGCATTGAACGAGAATATTGCTGCCAAATAGTATCGAGTAAGTCTGTGTAGTAGGACAATGAAAGACTGTAATCGTCGGCTTTACTAGTGTACCCCTTTCAAGCCAAGCAATCCCCTTCCTACTATACTTCAATCCAGTGAGAGTGAGTTCTCGATGAGCCAGCTCTACTGTCGTATCCAGTATCTGAATCAGCACTTGAGGATACCCGCCGGTATCTTTTTATACTTAAGTATCTTTTTTTTTTTAATCTCTAGTGATACTATCTACCATCTTTATCTACATCACCTTTAAATGTATTCCTTTGATATATAATATATAATGGATATAGTAGATGATGATAAGAGTTCGGCGGAACGTACTGCCCGTATATCGAATATTACCCTAGCTATCAATGATGACGAACAAGAAAAGGGCATCAACATACAACAACCCCCTCATATCAATGACGATATCTCATTAGATGACGCAACAGTTGACAGTGTTGCAACATTTATTGACTATGTGAGTTTGGTTATAGCTTGCTCTAATTTGGATGTCGGCTGTCAACTAATTCTGTATGTATTACAATCTCTCCATGTTCCAGATTGAGCCAACAATAGCTCAACCACCACCTGCTAAATATAAGCTATGGCTTATAATATTTATTCTAGTATACTTTGCTGAATGGTTTAGTAGTGAGGCACAATTTCAACAGTCTTTAATTGATACTGGATGGCTAAGTCCGAATGCTTCTTTATTCATCAATTTAGCAATTGTCGTGTTTACTTTAACATTCAGTACTTTGGATCTCTTTGTGATCTTGTTCACCTTTGAGATCAAAGGGCATACTTACGGGGTAGAACCATGGTTAAAGCAAGGGAGAGTACAGTGGATAAGACAAAAAGATAACATATTAGCTGAAATCCTGACTTGTATTGTTGATATATTGGAAGATGGCTTCCGAATGTTTGATTCGGCGGAGCCTGCAATGGCTTCGACACAAGATATAGACGAATTTGAGTTGGAAAGTTCAATTGACAACTCAAGGAATGAAAGATCCACAACTGGCAATGCAGTTGTACTGAAGATTCAGCATTTTGTAAACCCCTTCAAATTAGAACAGTATCATGTGTGGAACAAAAAGATCCAGAATGCTACGAAATACTATGACGTCAAGAAGAGACCTGCTGAAGTTATTACTGAAGACATATACGTTCAAGACGGGGACAGGGGACTAGTAACACAGAAATCAATAAAAGGCAAGAAGTATACAATTATAATCACATTTGACAACATTGATCGTCTAAATTGTTGGATGACGTCGAAGAAGAGACAAAAGCTGATAGAAGAGCTGCAGCCACTTTTAGTTGAACCCGATATTGTCCAAATACAAAAGAATAGGAGCCTTCCTGATGCATTTACAGATCTGCTCATCCGACAAGGTAATGATATACCAGTATTGGCACCGAAGAAACGGAAAGTTTGGTGGCTGACAACCATAGGATTATTCTTTACTCTGCTGTGGTTACGAGAGGCCTTGCCCTTCTACTATGAAAAGTGGAATTTAGACACTGCGCACCCAAGAGTCTTGGGCTTGGTCAGCGTCTTCATTTCAACGTTTATCAACTCATACATAATGACACCGCTGTTGCTGTTTCTTTTTAGCAATTGGTTGATCAGAAAAGAAACTGAGAACGATACAAAATTGCCCTGGCGAGTGTCTAATGATGGATTTGAGTCATTATGGGCCAAAGTTGCTCTATCAATATTAATGTACGGAGGATTTGCTATAGCTTGGGCAGTCAGAGTTAATACTTGAGAACAAATGATGACCGGCATCACACTTACATATTTTGAATACCAAGACCATAATATGAAGCTTACTTTATCAAACAATATATATCCAAACAAGCCTACTTCTTCCCATTTTTACATGAAGCAAAAATCAACTTTCTCTGCTAGAATATCCATCATCTCGTTCATATTCCCTATTATATGGTTCCTCATCACCACTACCACCTCCATCGTTCCATGTTATCGACTTGCGCCTTGTAAAACTTGCCAACAGGCCTTGTTTTTTCCTACTAGATCTTCGATCACTATTACCGCTACTCCTCTTCTTAGATGACTCTCTTTCCCTACGACGAGACTTGGACTTCTTCTCTTTCTTCCTCTTCTTCTTTTCCCGATCATAATATTCTCTATCCTCTTCGTAGTCGTCACTTTTTGGAAAACACAAAATGTCGCCATCGCCTGGATTTCTATTCGTAAGTATACTTGGCGAATCAGTACTCCCAACCTCCAAATCAATCTGAGGACAATCTTCAAGGTCATTTGTTTGTAAACTAGTACTGAATATTGGATCGTTCACAGGATCATCAAATGGCTGTTGACTTTGTCTCCAATTGAAACTAGCACGAAGCTTCTCACCAAAGCTGCTCTTCTTCCGTGGAGGTTTTCTACTGTTGTTGTTGGATGGGTTTGACTGATTCCTCTCAGTATACTGCTCATCATATTCTTCCTCTGGTTCGGGAATATAGGGTACAATTTCATCATTCGCTTCCTCTAATTCTCCATCAGTATACTTTTGGTTCCATCTCAATGAAGACTTGAGCTTTTCAATCGTACCTCGTCGTTTAGGCTTGCGTCGAGCCAATTTCTCTTGACGTTCACGGTGTACCTCTTCCATTAATGCTCCAGAAGCATACATACTCTTCTTTGGACTGATCTTATCTCCTTCGGGATCCGCTCCTGTTTGGTTATCGTCATCATACTTTCGAGTATGTACAACTAGTGCTTGACTGATCTCCTCAGGAGGGTCAGTAGCTGTAGACATCTCCTCTGTCCGACGGTGGCCTGATTGTTTCTTACTTCGTGGTCTTTGACTTCGTTTTGTAGCTCGACTGCTTTGATCTGGACCTCTAACCTTCCTCGGAGGTTGTCTTCTTTGCTTACTACTTCGTGAAGCAGCAATCGGTTGACCTAAGAACATATTATCATCCCCACCTCTATTACTACGATGTTGCGTCCGATATGTACGATGCGATGCAGCCACAGATGCTTGTCCACTCTTTGATTTGTTACTACTATACATTTGGTCATTAACATACATGGTCAACTGTTGTTCTTTCTCTTCATCCATTTCATCTTTACTTCGATTCATGTAACAGCAACTAATTAAGATGCATATAGTGACTGCTAATGCAACCAAGAGCCATGTCCACCAGGGTATACTACTACGTCTTGTGTTATCTTCTTCAATGGCAACCGCAGAATTGGGTTCTACCTTCGTTATTGTAGGAGATGACGTTGGACGAAAGGTTTCCCCAACTAGTAAATCGTCAAACTTATACACAGTACTGTGAAGTTAGAGGCTTATCTATCGTCCATCCTACACGGGGCACATGAAAACTATAGACTCGCGAATTGGGTGTTGAATCGGATTCTTAGAATACGATTCTAACCCCCTCGCCCGATCCCTATCGGCAGAAAGATGCTTCCGGGGTGGGTTTGGGGATTTTAAAACTACTTCTATTGATGCAAAGAAGGCGAGGTCTCTAACCAGAACTAGTCTTCTAAGCTAAAGAATTGCAAGTTTCTCTTCACAAAGCTCTTCGTGAGCAAGTGTCAGAGCTCGTTCGTGAGCAAAGACTTGTTGTGAATCTGTGAGAAATGACGAGCAATCCTTCAACCTTGTTGACTATCCAACATGTCGACCTCAATCGAAGTGGTTCATCAAAAGAAGTGAGCTCTTGAAGATACGAAAAATTTTAGCCCGCAAAAATTTTACTCCTCTTCAACCGCTCCTTCACTCGTCTGTTGCCCTACGTCGATCCTCAGTCAGCCTCCTTACAATGTTTCAATATTCAGCTCAGAATCACTATTACTAAAATCCATATCCTCTTGACTCAACCTTTGCAAATTCTCCTCAATCTGCAGTTTATCGTCTTTTAATACCTGTATAATATAGCTTAAAGCAAAGTCATTGATATCAGTTGGTGCATTAACAGTTACTTTCATTGGGATAGTATGTGGTCTGCCAACTATCATTCCGGGATATTTAACACTGATCAAGTCTATATTCAATTCATTTAAATCTGCTTTTAATTTGTCATTAATGTATCGAAGTATACTAACTCGTAATGTTGGATTGATACGATAGTCAGATGGAAGGTTACGTATGTTTAGTGATATTGCATGTTCTGATCGTTCTTTTAATAATGATGGTGGAGGCGATGGTCGTGGCGATGGAGGTGGTGTTGGTGGATTCCAGGTACAAACGAATGTGCATTGCTTTAGAAGTTTATGAAGATGTGTAAGATTGTGAGATATATTTAGCTAAACCGAAGACGATAACACTCTTGTGCACATCTGCTTGTGTGCACATCTTGTGCACAAATTATATAAAACTACTTACCCCAATATAATTATCCCAACACGCACCCGCATTACATTGTTGCAAGTATCGTATATCAATGTGTAATCTATCTGTACATAATGGTGCGTAATATTCACCAGTTTCATAATACTCTCTTGCAATTGTCTTATCTTGAATCGAGTTTTGATTATGATTGTAGGAAGGAGGCGGTATCCCGATTAGATTACGACTATGATGATATGATGTTGTAGTATGCTCAGTAATAGTATTAACGGAATATGAAGATGTTGTATTATGAGATGGGGCCAATGGATATGATTCATCACATGGAGTTATTATTGTTGATGATTCGACCAATGATGATGATAGTAGTTGCAATGCAAAAAGGAGGATACTGACGAACATGATCTGTGAAGATAGGTTGTCGCGTGTAGAACTCTTAAGTTTACATTGAGTATAACCTATATTATAAGCATATCCGAACAACCACCTCCAATGTAGCATAGAAATCAATTCCTACTATTAAACAAACCCGTTTTTCATTTCAGTCGGAGAAATTTTGTCACTATGCGGCCTCGGCCCTATTTTTTTGTACCAGATTTCTACATAAGGAAAATCCCGTAGCACATTTTGGGTTTTCGTCGAGGATACCACCATTCAACTACGTGATAGGCAATGAGCCCTCATTGCACAATATTGGCGAGGAATATCAGCCTAATATTGCAGAAGGCTTCTCTACTACATATTTGTAGTTCATATGCCGAGCGGCGCGGTGTTTAAAGGACTATCAAAAATTTACTTAGTAAGCTACTTAGTAGTTTTTTCAGATACTTTATAACTTTTCAACTAACAACAATTGCAAAAAGATAATACCATATTTGGAATCAGCATGCAATTCTACGTCGGATATGATGTCTCCGCATCTATAATTCGATGTTTGGAAGACCTTCATATTTCAGATTTGTTAGTGATTTTGCCTCATTTTTACTACGGGTAAACCCAAAAAATGTCGGTATCTTTGGCCCGAGGGTGCTTATTCGCCAGATAGGTGGTCTGAGACTTTTGCAAGCCCCTAAAAAGAGCATGCAAAAATAAGTAGAAATTGTCAGTATTGTATGAGCAGTGTTCAATACATAACTTGTCTCATATTGAGGGAATAGTACAGGAGTGGTGGTAATCACCATTAGAAAGTAGTTCAGTATCATGCTGTTTAACATAATTATTTTGTTGGCATTGCAATTGCTGTTTTCGTTTACAGCCGTGGATTCTACAACTACAACTCATAATACACAACACAATATAGTGTCAAGAATAACAAACGATCAACTGCCATTGCAGCAACACAGTAATAAACTACGACGTAATATACAAGCATGGAACCAAAATAACTATGGTTGCAATCCAGGACATTGCTTTGTGCCGAGATACCAGCAATGGTATGTCATTAGTTTATATTTGCATATAATGTCTCTTTCCTTTTCAATCACTAACTCTTATCATCATTTCTCTAATAATACAGCTTTCATCTAACATCATTTGAGTGCAATGCATTTAAAGAACCTGGCACTCCGCCTCCGACCTCACGTCCATCAGTCACACCCTTAGTTACATCAATCCATCCTATCCAACTTATACTCAAAAATGTTAATGATAATTATACCCTAAGTGCTGAAGTTCGTAGTACATTATTACGGAAAGTAAGTGAACTATTGACAGAGTATTTAGATGATATAGAAGGGTTGGACTTGGTACAGGTTGAATATGCTGGACGGTTGAGACAGAAGAATGAAAGACGTGTGCTGCAGATGTTAGAGTCAAGTAGAAGTAGAGGTACTGGTTTGCGTCATAACAACAAACATCGTCAATTGCTCAAGTCAATTTCAATACCATTACGAGTAACAGTACTGGGGACAATTGATATATCAGATTTTGCTTTATCATATCTTATGGAAATTATAAGGACGAATGTACTTACCAGACTAGTTACATATCTCCGAGAGAATGCCAATCTAACAGGAAGTACCGTAGTAATGACTGCTGATACCTTTGATTTTACAGATATATTGACTGGTAGTACGAATCCACCCACGGGGAAACCAACGCCCATGCCTATAAATCAGAAGAATAATGTTCAAACACAATCAATGGAAGAAGATAATGGTAGCGGCGGCGGTATGCTGTGGTGGATATGGCTGCTTATTGTACTAGCCATATTGAGTATACTACTATGTGTATGTATATACTGTTCTAAACGTCGCAAGTCAAAGAGCGAGGAGAAACAACAACAGGCAATGTATACATGGATGAAAACTGGATCCACAGGTTCATCGTACTCAACAAGGACTAATCCAAACTCTGTATCCATGAGATCTCAACAACAAAGAAGACGGTATGATTATGACAATGAAGATGAGTTGTTCTTAGGTCAAGCAATGAATGTCCGTCGGAGTAGGTATAACGAGGGTAAATACTATGATGAGGAAAGTAGACGCCCACATCAGAAAAGAAGTAGACAACGACAAGCATCGAGGAAACAACGGAGTAGCAAGCCAAAGAAGAAGCGTCGTGACCACGATAGAGAACGAAGTAAGAAGAAGAAGCGAAGAAAACCTCAGGCACGAGATGAACAACTGCAAATAGAGTATGGTGATTATAACGACGAACTTCCACATCAAGGTGCATTAGTTCTATATGATACAAATGATAATAGAGGAAATAGAGGAGGAGCACTTGTGCCATATGATGCATTTAATCAATCATATGGCACAAAGGAGCCTGAGGGTAATAAAGTTAGCAAGATGAAGTCAATGTATGCAGCAGAAGCTTATGCTATTGAATCCTTGGCAAACAATACAAGGCAGACGGAGGAGCCCGAAGGCAAGAATGCAGATGAAGTATATTCAGTTATAAAAGCCAATCATGATGATGCCAAAAATACAAAGCTGATCACATATGACGACATACAAGATGAAGATTATAAGGAAAGAAAAAGGTCTAAGAAGAGCAAAACGGAGAATAATTCACTACAAGATGAAGATGAGAATGGTCCTGTTATCTACTGCAATGAGACTGATGAGCCAAGTATGATGACTAATCATAATGATTATTAAAGAGCTGGAGGTTGTTTAGAGACTCTTCTGGCTACTCGAGAACAGACGGTAGATACACCCGTCTATACACATTGTACAAATAAATGTATATGAGAAATGTTGTTTCATTGATTTTCATCTTAGACTTTGTAGCTTTATCATAGATCCATTTCATAAGTGTCGAATTCGAAATGATCGTAGTCATAGAGTAATTCTTCTCCTTTCTGAACATCTCTCATTGAATGGAATGTTATTGATGTACTCTCTCGCATTTCCATGTTGTTGGACTATGAAGATGGATGGGGGCATGAGCACAAGATCAAAGTACAAATACACATCGTCCCCACTTACATTATCCCACGTGCCATGATTAAAAAAGACGGCATTATCTAGGTTCAGACATAAGACTACATTACCACTATCAGTCAAATCTTGCTGCCAAGCCCACTCCAAGACATCACAGGCAACCTTCCTCGGCAGTGAGGTTATAAATCGATAAAAACTATTTCCATCAAGGAAGAAAACAGTGTTTGGGTGTCCATTATATATTTGTTCTCCTTTTGTTATATTACGAGAAGCAAAGTTACCTCTACCCTTACCATCCGTGGTGATGTTGACATAGAAAGGTTGCTCTGTACATGTCTCGTGATTTGTTTGAGTGCAAAGTTCAGCTTCGGCTGGTATTGGGAAAGCCGGAAATAATGTAGAATGTACAAATGCTTTCCACAACATATCCCACATCTCAGGAGTATATATTGGTTTTGTTTGACTATGTGCATGTTCACGACATCGCCACTCTTCATGCATGTTACCAAACCCATAAACTGATGCCCAATCATAATCATATACCTCGTCAGGATTTGTTGGGTTTGTTGTTGTGTTTAATCTCGTGGACATATCATAATATGCTTTTGTTGTTGTGGTACTATTTGTTGATGATGTTGCAATGGATGGCCACGTAGCTTCACTGATAGCATCTATTACTACTTCGGCTACATTATTAATTGATGTTGTCTTCTCCTTCGGTGTTGTGTCTGTGATGTTAATGTTGCCCAATATATCGTCGGGCTCTTTTAATGCCTTTCTTAGCCTACGAATGTAATCTAATTCTAATCGTATCGATCTTTCAATAAACTTCATCCGTTCTATATCCTCATCTTCCCCATCGTTGGTAGATGGATGATAATCACCTAAAACCATTGCCTAAGTAGATATAGAGAGTGGGTGATTACAGATGTCATGTGATTCATAATTTATTATACGATGAACTATAACTTACCTGCTTTGCTAGGAATTCAATTTCATGTTGGAAATAATATTGCTCCAACAGTTCAGTTGCGGATGTGCTCAACAGCAGTATAGATAACGATATGAATGTTTGTATCGTCATTAGATAGTCAATAGTAATCCAATGCGGCCAACACTCTCTGGACTAAAGGATACCCTCGATGGTGTCCGGTGCATGCACCTTCTACTGATCATATGTATTGTTTTGTAATAATTGTATCTGGTTTAATGTGGTGATTGTTTACTATAGTTAACAACTAATAACAATAGTATTAACGTCAATAACAAGAAGTTGATTCAAGTTTAGAAAGGAAAATGGATACTCATATTGCAAAGAAGCAAAAGATGGAACATATACCCTGAACGACATGTTTATGTCGTTCGGTGGATGACGCATGGTTCAGAGGTAGACGAATGGGACGATGATGAGCTTGAAAATATTGAAACATGCAGTCATGACATTGGGGAGGCACAGGGTTATATCACAGGTGAATGTGACTGCGGGGATGCAATGTTATTGCGAGGTGGAATACGAAAAGACAGTGGAATGTTTGGCAAGGCATATTCTGATATTGAGCAGGCACGAAAAAGTATGGAGAAGTGTCACAACTTTCAGATAGACAAGGCTCGTGGGTCTATTCTGTTAATCTGTGGTATTGATGAGCAATCATACTCTGAATTATTGGAATCAGGAGAAATAGTTGAAGAGGTGAACAAAAAGGGAGAGTTCCCTTCTTCAGCAAAGGTTATCACTTCTTCTTCCGGGGATCTACCAAGTTTTAAGGATACAACAATTAATTGGGGAGCGACAGAGTGTGGTAGAGATCAACATGAGCACATTCGTTGCTGTATTAGTATATCCACTCGATTAACTTGTTGGATAGAATCTTTGGAATTGGTTAGTTAAAATGTAGTTGTGAAGGAGCTTCAATATCAATACAAAACATGTTATGATATAATGTTCGAGTGAAGTGGAAACATGCTTATAGGCAATAATGTGTACTTCCGGAAGAATACAAGATCTATAGAGGAAAATATAACTTAACTTCTTTATCATTATTTTCCACATGGTTTGTTTTGCGTATACTATAGTACATACTATACTAAGTACAAACATACTGCAATACTAAATACCCATCTCTTCTCTACATCGATCACTAATGCACAAATTCTATTCAAAACAACTTCCTTGGTTTTGCACTTGGTTTCGTATCTTCATCGCCATCAGATTCATCTGTCTTTCTCCTTTTCTTTGCTGACAATGTAAAAGGAGTTACATTTGCAGCCTTCTTTTTCAATGGTCTTGAAGCCGAAGAAATATCTTTTCTCTGCCATGGTACTGATTTCTTCTTGTCTCCTCTGGGTTTCCATCCTCTTGCTAATGCCTCTCGCTGCTTTTGATAAAATATGCATGCTTCTAAAGGTAATGTCGGCTCATTGTTTTACCCAAGGGGACTAATCAATACATAAAGTAATGGGATCTTTTAGATCTAGTAGTTTTAGAAGTCATAACCATATATCACATATCATTTAGTAAACAGTACTTCTCACAACTATCAACATGAAGCTTAATAAAATCAATTAAACTGCTCCTGGATTCTTATAATCAAAGCATGCCTTACAACAACGGGGACGAAACTTTATTAGAATAGCATGCCTTACAACGTGGACGAAACTTTGGTGTACCGTTAGTTTGTTTACCATTTGGGGCCCTCAATCCATCACACAACTGGCCACTGGGAAGTTTTGTTCGACACTTTCGGTAGCAGTCGTCACGCTTGCAACCTTTAGTACTACCTCCTAAAGAGAAGTCCTCTTGGTCGTCACCCCACATTGGTAATCCACAGCGAAGGCAATCTGGTTCATATCCTAAGCGCTTCCTTTGTGTTTTGTTTCTTGACGAAGCAAAACAAGTTGGGCATTTAGCACGACCGATGACAAGGCCAGTTGCACCGCATTCACACTTTCGAGATGCTTGATCTTCGGCGTAACAGTCATCACAGAACCTGCTTGCACTGTTAGTAAACTTGAAAAGTGATGTGCCTTGGCAAGACGTCCCAAAGTTTATACACACATTGTCTCCTAGACAGTCTGCACAACTGGATCTACCAGCAGGTACCTCGTCCCCACAACCAATACAGGGCCGCCAATTAATCTCGATTCCACTTGTCTCTGCATCTTGAGCACAACCGATACAAAGGATAGGACCTTCACTCTTCTCTGTCAACACTGGGAGAGCAACTGCGGGGGACTTGCCGTCACAACATTGTAGGCACAATTTGAAGTGTTCTACCCTCTTATCCCATGCATGGGGAGGGAGGTTCTTCTCCAACTCCGCAAGCTTGGCATTTGTAGATGTAATGAAAGACTCATCTTCGTGACATTTCTGAAGAGAGTTGAAGTTGTTGAGAGGGATAGAATCAACACATTCAAGAAGGCTCTTCATTTTCATTGTCTCAAGTAATGCATCCTCGTTTGTAGGCACCACCTTGTTGGATGGTGAACGATTCTGGGGAGTTTTGTCTTTCATCTCTGAGTAAGTGCCCTCAGATGGGCAGTTGGAGTACAAATAGTCTCCAACCTTGTAATCGAAACTAGGTTCGTTGGAAACTGCCGGCTTTGATCGAGCTGCAGCCGACCCATGAGGCCGTGGCTTGGATGAACGAGCCTGTTGTCTAGCAGGCTCGGCGGCAAATGATTCATCTTCTTCTTCCTCGGAACCTAAATCAAATTCATCACTATCACTATCATTACCCTTCTTCTTCTTGCCCTTGGCGGCCTTAGATGATACCTTCTTCTTGGAAACCTTGGCCTTCTTTTTCTTCTTGGGGACATCCATATCCTCATCACTATCCTCCAATCCATCACTCTGGGCAACAACCTTCTTCGTTTTACGACCACTCTTACTTGTCATTAATATATCCATGGCATTCTTCTTTTTATCCCCTCCGGTTTCCCCGCTATCACTATCCTCATCCATATTATCAATGGATTTCTTGGATGATGTACGAGGTTTCTTGGATGGTGCCTTACGCACGGCAGACTTGGATGATGGCGCCCTAGCCGAACGAGATGTTCGAGCCGTGGATGGATGATGACTGGCTGATGGGGCCTTACATCCGGCAGAGTTGGATGATGCCCGTTTTTGTACAGGCTTAGACGATGTGGACATCATGTCACTGTGTATATAAAAAATGAAAAAGACAACATATGATATGAGTTCAATATATAATTTCACTTAAACAAGAGAACAACAAATGATACCACCACTACTTACTTGATATTCAACTGCTTTTTCTCACGTGTGGACTCTCTTTGGCGTGCACGACCACATGCAGCACATACCGATACGGATGGATCGTTGAGTAGAGTACATTGGGTACACGGCCACTCATCAACATCACTACCACGCGTAGTAGACTCTCTTCGTGCATGACTACATGCAGCACATACCGATGCGGATGGATCGTTGAGTAGAGTACATTGGGTACACGGCCACTTATCAACATCACCGCCATCATCTGATTCACTGTCTGCAGTTAGATCAACTGCATCATCATTTGATTTACGACCGTGGGTTGCCGTTCCTTAAGATTAAGTATGGGAGAAGTATATATGTTATATGTTAGAGTGAGATGCCGATTAACAATAATATAACATATATATTCAACAACAAATACATACCAGATACACCAGTACCCTTCCCAGATCCAACATCCCCTCCACTAATACCGCGTCCTGTAGTGGCAATTTAACATAAAATTAAATAAGTATAATATACATCAATAAATAAATACATACACGTAACACAATTAAACACTTACCAATATGGGGACTTTTACGATCGAGGGTAACCTTCTTCGTTTGGTTACTAGGGGGTGGTAGATTTGGTTTATGACGTTTATTACCACCCTGTTCAATTAATAATGCAGCAGCAGTAGTAAACCCAGTGTCCGCAAGGTTGCGTTTCTTCTTGGGAGGTGCTGCATTAATTGCAACTGCAGGTGAAGGTGTAACATCATGTGTATTCCCTACTGCAGGTTTGGGTGGTGTTAGATTAGATTTAGTAGTTGACTTGTTTGATGTTGAATGTTGTTGAGATCTCTTCTCTCTCTCTCTCATGGCAAGTGCTACCAGTCGATTTTCTTCTGCCTTTTGCCGTTGCTCCTCTGTCAATCGAGGGTTGCGGACCCATCTCCCTTTGTTGTTGTTGTTGTTCATGATGATATATATCTGATATCGTTTTATTTGCAATGATGATGGTTGATGCTAAGATGAGTATGTGCACCATCCAGTAAATATTATGGCCACAGGGGCCTTCAACCAGCGGATACGCCATCATGGCTATTAGTTGCTTTCTCATTGTGCTAAAATGAGGTCAATAATTTTAGGAAATGTCATCAATTTTTGTCACATCTCCATCAAATCATTAAAATAAAGAGGACAATGTAGTAGCTCGTAGTAGGAGAGTACGGTCGGCCGCGCTCTCAATATACTCCTCCCAGTTGATACCGTTTTCTTCTGCACTACTCTCAGTAATGGCAGCATTCTCACCACAGAACATGCATGTATCGGACTGGGTAGATGCTTTTCCATCACGAAAGTCATTTCCTCGTTTCACTTGTTGCTTATGAAACTCTGAATATGCTCTTCTTCTCGCTTCTCGTTCCTTCTCCCAAGATGAAAAGTTATCTTCATATGCATCAAAATCGTCTTCTTCATTGTAATAACCATATGTGTTAAAGTAATTGTAGTAATCTTCATAGGAGTAATATGACTGATCATCATTATTATTTGTTGACTCATCGTCCGATTCATCATCTGATTCATTATCCCTGTCTAGGTCTACTTCTACATATCTCTCTTCGTTCAAACGATGATACGAAGCAAGCAACTCCTGAAAAGCTATGTATAGATTAAGACGAAAGTATGAATAAGACGATATATATGAAGGAATACATATCATTGTCCACATTGACACAAACATATTATTTACCTTCCTTTGAACCGCCTTTATCAGGATGATATGTCTTCGATAACTTTAAATATGCCTTACGTAGCCTTGTTAGACGATCATCAGCATTATCATCAGTAGAAGATAAACCAAGTGTGGTGAGGTCTTCAGACCTCGTCATAATGTTGTGTTTCAGTGGTTTAATAGATATGCAATCGGTAACAAATTGAAATTGACAGCTTTGTTATCCTCTTCAACTGCAATTAAGATGATGGTTCACTTGTTTGTAATCAATGAACAGGTGAACAGGTTGCTTATTATCGGAGGGAAGTTCGACAAATTATGTCGTACGAGTTTGAGCCCTCTCAGCGATCAAACGGAGGGCAGTAGAAAACGGGCAGGGGTATGTGATTGTGGGGCGGGTATGTGATTGTGGTCAGGTGAAATCATCAAAGTCGAGTTATGATGTTTGTTATGTAACATCTCATATACATTGTGTGTTAGGTGAATAGAAGGTGATTGATGCTTTGGATAGATGTACATCATTATTGTTATTAGGTGATCGTCAACTGGAAAAGTCTATTGCAAATCGAGTCGAGCATAACTTCGACTCAACAACTCATCAGTACCAGCCCTATCAACCAACTCTTCATTGCAACACAGTAAAGAGATACAACAAACATGCTATCGTCATCATCTACATCATTTATATGTCTATTCGTAATTCTACTAGTTGTACTCAATACACACAGTAGTACACATCATGTGCACGCTTTCAAAAATGATGCACCGTCAACAACAAATACAAAATCAATACTACTACGCAAACAACAACGATATCTACAACAAGAAGAAGAAGATACAACCTCAGTAACATTATCAGGATTCATCTATTCCGACTTAAACTCAAATGGTATACATGACCCAAACGAGCCCGGTATACCATCCATTACAGTTCAAATACGTACATGTCAAGATGAACGTCAAGGTGCAACATCTACAAACTCTCAAGGTGAATTTTCAGTAACAAAAAGTGCAGGATGTTATTATGCCAAAGTGGATGTATTAAATTATTTATTTAGTAGTTTGGATGTTAATCCTATTAGTGGTAAGACTAATGATGTTAACTTGGTAGATGGTGAGAGTTATAGTTGGACTTTGGGTATTATCCCTGAAGAGGGGACTATTGAAGAAGATGAGGAAGAAGAGGTTAGTGGAGACAATACAAACAATGGCGGTAGTAGTGAAGTGATAACAACACCATTTGAACAGGTAACAACTCCATCTCCCATAACATCATCACCAACAACTCAAGCACCAACTCCCTCGCCAACACTCAATCCAATAACATCAAGTCCAACAACACAAAGTCCAACTGTGAGCCCAACAATATCAACTGCACCCTCTGAATGTATTAAAACAAATGTTAATGAAGAGAATATAATGAGTTCAGCACCTATAGTTCGAGCTAGTTATGGTATGATATTTAGTGTTAGTACTCCTCCTCAACCTGAAGATGATTTGCCTTGGGATGAAGACTCTGAAGAAGGAGATATGTTACCAAATAACAAGAATGAAACTATACAAATTAAATCAATATCTTTACGTACATTATCATCAATAATGTCAATATCAACAGCAACTAACTATCAAGTATATTATCGTTACGGTGATTATGTTAATGAAGAAACCAATTTGGATACAAGAGGTGATTTAGAAGGTTGGATATTAGTTGCTAATGCATCAAGTATTGGTGAACGAGTTGCAGTTAATACAACATATGATGAAGTTACAGGTCAAGATATGACATTATATGAAATTATACAAGAACCATTGATACCTGATTCATCGTTTGTATCAAGTGTTACACCCTCAGATATTAACAAGTATGAAGATACATCTGACTCATCTACCAAATTAAGTGATAATGGTATGGAAGTTATAAATTATAAAGGTGATACAGTCAAAACATATTTATATCAAATACCAACAAGTAACTTTAGTCCAATATCCATACCAAAGTATAATGGTAAGATATCATTCTATATTACATTAAATCGTGCATTATTACAATATGGAGAGGTTGAGGATGATGAAGAATGGGATACTATTGATGTTGAGAATTTGAATTATGATAGTAATAGTATGAATAATGATATGAATGTACGGATACATGTCGGGGAGGGTGTGACGTCTTATCCATGGACTACAGTCCCTGCATTGTATACACCACGAAGATTTTTGGGGAAGGTATGGTATGAACAGACGAAGGATGTGCCATGTTCAATGCATGAATCTGCACCGAGTGAAAGTCCAAGTGTATATCAATTACCACCATTACCAGGTCAAGCCGATGATATCAATGGCGGTGGCGTGGTAGGTGAAGCAATCGATACAAGATTTGTAGTATCAATATTCTTACAACAAGACATTAACGAGGCACGTAAGATGGGTATTAATGCCGTGAATGAATTTAAGAAAACAATGTTGGAGTTCTTGAATGAGGAGTATATATTAAGTGATTGTATATGGGGCATTGATTTAGATGTTGTTTATCAATTGTTAAGTCGATTGGATGGTGTTGGACGAAGACAACGATGGTTGAGATCAGGCCGTCAATATCGTCAAGATGACGACTTGTTAAAGCGTACTCTACAAAGCAAGGATGATATAACTATACTACAAGTTGAAATGCTCGTCAAGGGCGTAGCATTTGATGACGAGGGCGTATGTCCTCTAGGTGCAACACCAGCAAGTCCAACATCTAACGGCAACAACTGGAAGGAGACAATGGCAAATATTGGTATTGATACAATCACTACCAACTCGGAAGATTTGGGTGAACGATTAAAAGAAGCACATCCATACTTTGCCAGTATCTTTGCAGTGGCTGCTGATCCTACATTAATATCACGATCGGATGATGAAGCAGCTGCTGCCGCGGCCGCTGCTGACAATGAGGATGGTGGCTTCCCACTTATACCGATAATTGGAGCCGTTGTTGGTGTCGTTGTTGTGCTCTTGCTTGCAGGTTTCTTCGTCTATCGTAGACGTAAGCAACAGAAGCAGATACAAGAAGGAAATGAAGAAGGCGGTATACCAAAAGATCTTCTCATTAGCATGGGTAAAGAAAGTGAAATCGAGGTTGGTACGAAGAACTCGACACTTGATCCGCTTAGCAAATTGTCGCCAACACATGCCGTGCAACCTCAACTAGATGAGATTGTTGCAATGAGAGGGTTACCACGTCGTCGATCGGAGCCTGCATTAATTACACTGTTAGATTCACAACCAGGCTTAAGACGAACTAGATCCCTCGGTTGTATGAGAGACGTATGGATCAATCTAAACAAGCCAGCCTTTTATGGCGATAAGGAGCTGGCTGGAGGGCTTATGGTACAGTTAATTGATGGTACTCTGTACCCCGTTGATGATTCAGATATACTACTATTTGAACGTGAGAAGGCAATCGTCGCGGAAGATCCCGATGCACCATATGTACCCTGTGCTGGTAATATTGAGCACAACTTTATTGATGAGAACGAATATGAATATGTGGAGAAAGTAACTGAGAATGATCTCACTCTAGGTGACTTCTTCCCCGAAGAGAAGGTCAAGGAGGAAGCAGAAAAAGCTGCTGCCAAGGCAGCGGAAGAAGAAGCCGAGAGGGCCAAGAGTGAAAAGCTAAAGGTCAATCCACTTGTTATGCAACAAGTTGAAATGCTCGAAGCCAAGTGGAAACAATTGAAAGATGAATATGGCTCGGATGATGACTCAAATTCAGATGAGGAGAATCTAGATGACTTTGATGTGAATGCCCGCATAGAGCAGCTAATGAACCATATTGAAGAACTCGAAGATGAACGTAAGAATAAGTTGGCTGAATTGAAAAAGCAAGAGGAGGAGGAAGAAGAGTTGGCAAGAAAAAGAATGGTTAGGGGAGGGCAGGGTATCAATTATAATGAAGATCTTAATCAAGGATTGACCCTCCGCAAGAAGAAGAAGAAAAAGGAGAAGAAGAAGAAAAAGAAGAAGACCAAGACGGTTACGGAAGATTTGGAGTTGGATGATTTCTCCTCCGATGAAGAATCGTCTGAAGAAGAGGATGAAGAGAATAATGAAGATTTTGATATCAAGTGGATGAGACTGAAAGTCCCTTTGGCAGCTCAAAATCCGGAGGCGATGAGAAGATTAGTAGAGCAAGGAAGGGCAATGGAATGAGAGGAGTGGAAGTAGAATGGAATGTGTGTTTGTACATTAACTTTAGGTAACTATGTTGTCGTAATTTATTTGTGGTATCCTTTAGGATATACTCTGTGTGATATGATATATGATCAAATGTCGTTAAGTACATATTACAGAATGATCTTGACAACATTCTTCACTATAAACTATCCAGTACAAGTATCAACATCACGACAAGATGTTATGTCCATAAGGATACTCATACAAGTCAAAACTTTTATCTTATGTCCATAAGGATACTCATACAAGTCAAAACTTTTCTGTTCAGCATAGCATCGTCTCCCCACTATCAATCGTCATCAACACATCTGTACAATCAGGGGAACACAAGATTATATAATTTGACTTAGAAGAATAAGCCCACGGCTCCAACTGCAGCTACAATTGAAATCAAACCGTGACGAGCATATGCAGCACTGGTATCAGTATCGACTGCTTCTGTTGAGGAAGCCGCAACAACATTAGTAATACCATCCTTGGGGCATGCAACACCACTAGGAGAATAAGAGAAAGATCCAATGTCACCACGAAGACAAGTAGGGACGAATGGGGGCTCGGCCGTAAGGTAATATGCATATCCATCACTGTCAGTCTTGCCGTTACATTCGTCAAGCTCTCCGTCGTATACTTGGCTACGCTGGAGAGCACCGGAACTATCATACAATGCCTTGATAGGGAAACCATCTCTGGCAAAACCTACAACGGGGCTCGAGCCAGTACTGGGCCATTGGGCAGACATTTCTCCATAAAGACGAACCTTCTCATCATCCATCCACCAATCGGAGTCTTCGGGAACCGGAACTCCAATCGACTTTAAAAAGCATGTAGGAGGTAAATGGTAGTGGTATTGATGTTTGGTATCAGAATGCCCAGTACACTCATCATAGGACCAAGTCTGTTCATGCGTGTCGAGGAGGACACCGTTAGTCATTAAACCAACAACTCCGTCTTCAATTGTTTTGGCCTCTCCAGGTGTGCCAGGATCTTGGGGAATCATCATTGTGTAGTGCTGATACATGGGATCAAATTCTCCAATAATGGTTTCCTCACTAGACTCTTTGGATGATCCACATGCACCACACGCACCGCACTTATCACCTGAGCAACTGCCACATGCACCACACTTGTCTCCTGAGCAACTGCCACATACACCACACTTGTCACCGGAGCAACAGGCATTACCCTTGCATGCATACGAGGAGCAGGCCCCACAGGTAGATCCACAACATTGCTTGCTTCCACTGCATGAGTTGCACGAAGTAGAAGCACAGCAATTCAACTCTCGCTGCGAAATGCTTGTCGAAGAACATACTCCTGAACAAGCGCCGCAAGTACCATTGGATCCTGAGCAGCTTGATCCGGCACAAGCACTACACTCTTTTGATCCGGCACAAGAAGAGTAACACCCAGAGCATGCACCGCAACTTGAACAAGAGTCACATCTTTAGAGATAGAGTGAATTGAGATTTCACGGTGTGTGAGATATTATTGAAAGAAGAAAGACGCCTAACAAAAAGTTCAAACTTGCAATACTTACTTTCCAGAGCAAGCCCCGCATGACGCACAACAATCTCCTCCTGAACCTTCAGGCTTACCATCAGTTGCAATGGGGTAGACCTGATCATTTGGAACGGTTCCTCCGCTGCCACCTTTCATATTACCGTGATCAGGACATCCAGAACTTTCAATGACAAACATCTCCTTATCGTCGTTCGTGGAGACCTTGATGTCTGAGCGCATGCACATGTTATTCGTTTCAATGTCGGTCTCAGCTGTTTAGAGATAGATATAATATTGTGAGGATAGAATATGTTTGAGATTATGACATGAGTATAGAAGATACAAACGAAAGATATAGAACATAACTTACCTGCATTCATACAAACAGCTTGACTTGTATCGTCACCAGTATATACGGCAGCATCCCACGGGTCAGTAATAGTAGCAGACATCACTTGAGGGATACCATCGACAGTTTCATCATCAGCATAGGCGACCTTGACGAGAGGGAAGTGCACCTTCTTCTCGAACGATAAATCTTTGCCATTCGTGGCCTTGACATAATCGAGAACGGCATCGTGTGCTTCAGCACCTGAGAAGCTTAAGACAACTTGATGCTTTCCATCATCACCTGGATACTCTGACATGAGAGAATATCCACTTGCTTCACATCCACCGAGGAGCTTGCACCTATGATGTATTATGGATATTGTTTGAATAAATAATTGCAAGAGTATGGATAATGTATATTTATTTCAACTTACCATCCAGTGTGGAGCTCAGGAGTGAAGAATGTATTACTGCCATCGGGAGCACAGGGACCGTCACTTCCCTCGCATATACTTAAACATAAATTGTCTATAGAGAGGTAAATGATTAGAGAAGATTTATTATAATAATATGTGCATATCTTATGCACAAAAAATATTGTCGGCAGGTGTGCATATGTTATGTACACATACTTACCAACAATATAGCCAGTCATCTCGGCACCTTGTACTACGGAGACAGTCTTGACTGATGTCGCCAAGAGGAGTGATATCTTGGTAAATCCAAACATGATGTTGATTGATGTAGATACGATCGATAAGTGTGATGCAATCTTGAACAATTCAGCGTAACCTGAATAATATTATACCAGTATATACTAGGTGTTTACTCGATCGTGTCAAAGTACAGCCTGGGCAATATGAATCTATTTGGTGTCAGCAAAGTTCTTGAATTTCTGCAATTGCAATCCTTTGCTAGCCCCCTCCATTGCATCAAAAATAAATTGCTCGAGCAAGAATTGAGTCGAAAAAATATCTTTCATCATAATTCACACCAATTGAATTGTAATTGGTACAAGATGTACGCTCATGTCATACTAACTTGAGCCGCGCGTGGGCCAATATCTTTTCCAAAGTCTAGATTTCTCGGCAGCATCATTGATTATACCTCCAATTATCTTCCTCCTCCACAACTCACTTCCTAGACTTCCCCGCAGTAAGTTGTACCTATGATGATATGATAGAAAAGGACCCTGTTTGTTTTTATTGGAGTTGACGGCGTCCATAAGTATCTTTTTGTCGGTTGATGAAAATATCTAAAAATGCCAATGAACATCAGTGTCAATCTATGGTAGCATGGATAGTAGCAGAGAGGAAGATGATAGGTATACATAAATTCACTCAACAACTATATTTTTGTCGTTAAAAAGCCAGATGATCTACATAGGCTATCTCGCAGGATACGTTTGGGGTATCTTTTATTGCATATCACCAATTTGCAATTGCAACGCATATATCAATGCTCATACTTGTCTAACCAACATATCTATCATGTTTCTTCATGCAACAGATTTATATTATCATTAACAAATAATAAAACACACACAAAATGAGTGGAATTTGGGCCAAATATAATGCCATGCTTGAGGCACAACCTCTTCTAACCAAGGCACTAACATCTCTTACCGGATTTACAATTGGTGATATCTTAGCTCAGAAGTTTGTTAATGATGATGGCAAACCATATGATGTAATGAGGACAATCCGTCTTGGTTCATTCGGTTTCCTCATCCATGGTACCACTGGACATTACTTTTATGGTTTCCTTGATTCGAAACTACCCGGCACAAAGCCAATGACTGTTGCGACCAAAGTATTAATTGATCAAACTATTTGGAATCCCATCTTCGGTTTAATGTTCTTTGGTTACTTGAATGTATGTGAGGGTAAATCATTCGAGGATTATACGAAGAAGATTAAGGCCGATTTAAAGACTGCTGTTATGGGAAGTTGGGCCGTTTGGGTACCTGCACATACTATCAACTTTGCATTCATTCCTCCATCACAACGATTGTTATACATTAACTCTATTCAGATTGGGTACAATATCTTCTTGAGTTTCCTTGGAAATAAGAAAGTTGAAGGAGACGACGCTCCCGCTGAAGAGAAGAAGGAGTTGTAAACTATGTATTATGTGGATAGAATTGATGATAAAGGGGTTGTTTTAAAAGAGCAGGGTATACATAAATAGTAATGAAAAATAGAGAAGATGTTATGTTGTGATTGCTGTTGTCACCGCATACTGGATGTTTCTGAGATACATACCTGTATAAATAAATGTTCTAATGCAATCTATTTACATTTCTAGTTGTTTTATTCTCTAATAAACTTCAAACAAGTTTTCAAACTGGAACCGTATATGTCTGATCACTGCTAGGTATCAATTACCTTTCACTTGTCATGTAAACCTCTAGAAGTGTAAGTGTATCCCTTGCCCATAAAGAGCAGCAGGTATATTCATGCACCATCGGTAAACACGACCTCTTCCTCGTTCTCATCTAATGACACTGCATCGTTACCATTGACATTCTCTCCAGCGTTGTCTTCAACATCTCTATCGTTGTCGTCGTTGTTAGTATTCGTTTCCTCATCTGCTGAATCCTCAGAAGAAGATGCTGACGATTCAGATGACAATGAATCTTCTTCCTCGCCTAGGGTTGGCTGCTGAAGTGCATCTAGCTGATCAGTCTCTTCCCCCTCCTGACCATCCCCGCTGCCATTGGTTTCCTCTGCCTGTTCCGTTGATGAAGGTTGTTGTTCTGAGGCATCCTGCATACTCATGGCAATGGCCATGGCAAGTTGCTCTTCTTCTGAAACTCCCCTCATCAACAATTCAGCAGTGTCCAGATGGGTAGATGACATGCCACCACGGTTGCTGGCGAGTCCTCTTCGGGCAGATGACCTTAGGCTTTGGTTGCGCCGACCTCGTGGTTCTTCATTATCATCATTATCCCCAGATCCACTGCTTCTTCTACTATTCCTTGCAGATGACCTCAGACTTTGATTGCGCCGACCCCGTAGTCCACTTTCACTATTGCCAACAAAGAATGCAGCCTCTAACCGCATCAACTCTTCCAATGTGTTATTCCGTGAGCTTCCACCAGATACTGATGCTGCTTCCATGGCCCGTAGAAGTCGACTCAGACTAGCCCCTCCACCTAATCCTTCATTAGCAGCAGCAGCCATCAATGAGCCTTCGCCTTCACCGTCATCTTCAGTATTTCCTGCACCACCACGTGCTCCCATCCTGGCTAATAATCCAGTTAATTCAGCTAATCGTGCCTCCCTCACCCTACTGCGCATGCCTGCACTACTTTCATACCATTCCTGTGTATGTCTGTTCCGTGCTTCTTCGGCTTCACTCTCCATTCGACGATGGGTTTCATGTGACAACTGTTCACGCATTTCACTCTCCAACGCCCTTCGGTCATCTGGTGACATGGCTAATGATTGAATAACTGATGCATCTGACCCTTCTGACATAATGCGACTACGAGGAGGAGGTGTTCCAGGAACACCTTCACTAGCGGATGAGGATGTATTACTAAAAGTACGTGCCCTATTCCTGTTGTAATTTTCTAATGAAGAACCAAACGACGATCCCCCGTCAGATATTGCTGTATGCTGAGATCCATCAGTTCCACCACCCTCTCCACCATCATCAGTGACAGGATGTTCTCCATTCAAATTATTCAATCTACTCATGATTGTAGCCTCGATGACCTTTTGTTCCTCCTCTTCCCGTTTAGCTACATCACCCTCATCCATACCTCTTTGTACACTAATAGTCATTTTGGGATTATTACAAAATGGACAGGTTGTATGTTTATCCTTCTGGGGTTTAATCTGTAAATAACACTCAGTGCATAATGTTGCATTACAACATTTGGATATATTCGTTTCATTGTAATACATGAAACAGATTGGACATTCTCGATCTGTTTTAGTCATTCGACAATCATTTCCTTTTAATCTAGCAGCTAAGTGTCCATTGGATATTAAACGACGGATTTGTTTAGTTTCCCATTCACATGTTGGATAGAGTCTGAGTTTGTGTTATGTATTTTAAGGGATTGAGATATTTGTAAAAGGCAATACATCAAAAGCAAACCCGTGAAATTTATGTACATCATGTGCACACATCATGTGCAAATCATATAGAAACAATAAAACTTACCCTGACGGCTGACATCTAGCATCCAACTCTGCTTTACTAAGCCCTAAACTACCACCCGTACGAAACGGAGATGGTAATGATAGACTAAACCCCGAAGATGATGATCCTGCATTATTATTGCTACCGCCACCAGTTATACGATGGGATAGGCCTCTTGATGTTAAACTTGGTCTACCGTTACTACTGCTACGTCGTTCATTAGGGCCACTAGTATTGGTATGGCTACCATCAGATGAAGATGAATTGCCCATGTTTTAAACTGTGTAATAGAGATGAGAACTTTGTACGATACGTTTTGAGTGAGGCCAATCAAGATAAAGATTTTTTATATCTTCGAGATATTAATCAGCGGCTGACGTTTCGCGAATCAAACAGAGCACCAGTATATTAGCTATCACTACTAAGGAGCTTATTGTCTATATTATTTGGCTATCCACACGTCAATATCACTATTAATTATCGTAGCAGCGGCAGTTTGCAAAGGCAGAAATCTCAACTCCTCTTCCTCTTCTTGAAGATGTGACACATTAGCGGTACTAAATTATGAGAGTGGAATATTTTAAACCATTTATTGATGTTATTGCTTGGTGATAAGTGATAGGTAGTTGCAATACAAATAAATAGATATCAGTATATTGATCATAGATATGTCATCATCTACAGCACTACGAGCTCTCTCGGGATATAGACGTCTCTTCCGAGCAAGGAAGAAGCTCTTTGCAGGTGATATACGTGCATTAACTGAATCTAGATTTGCAATACGTGCAGAGTTTGATAAAAATCGTACAGTATCAGGACCACCTGAACACATAGAAGGATTATTAACAATGATTGATGAAGCAGAAGATATGATGTTAAGTGGTATAGTACAGGGTGAATTAAATCAAGAACGGAATGTTGTTGAAGTTAAAATTAGTCCAGAACATGATGCCAAGATTGATGGTGATAGTCTTACACATATGGATGCAATAACATCAGAGACAGGAGATAAGATGGATTCGTCAGGTCAGTCGAAAATTGAAGTTACAAAAAGTAGTGGGTCTAGTTAAGTTAGTTTCATTATATTAATACTTACAGATAAGTGTTGATGGTGGTAATTACTTTGCGTGAACATATTATGATCACATTCAAAAATGCTGCAGCAGTCGGAAGTGGATAATAGTGAAGTATTGGATCTTATCTCTAGTTAGTTATGATTGTTTATAGAGACTAGTAAATAAGTCTATACAACTAGGATTGCAATATATTTGTATGTATATTTTGTGACGAAAAGAACCTCAAACTTATAAACGTATAGACTAGAAACACTACTATTAAACTACTTCATTACTAAAACAACAAAACACTAGCTGAACAACAAATGAATACCTGGACACTCTGGTGAAACTACTACACGCTCGCTGATCTCAATGTCTATTAAATCGACACAAAATCATCGTGCAAAATAAACTCAGTCTATTAAATCGACTCAAGATCATCTTGCACAACCTCCTGGGTATTACCATCCTGTAAGAAACTCTCATCAATCTCAATATCATCCTCATTGGCACCCAGTGGTGGAGGAGGTGGAACATCATCACCTGCAAACTCATCATTCATAAGTTCTTCATCTTCAGGATCGAGTTCATTAGATGATCGCTTCTTCTTAACAAGTAATATGGCAGCTGCTGCCAATACTGCCGCTGCGATTGCAATACCGACTATAGCGCCTGCTGGCATGGATGTAGTGCTTTCTGCTACATCATTACCCTTGGCTGATCCGACAATCTTACTACTGTAATCTGAATCTATTGTTGTATCTTCTTCATCATCCTTCTCGACGGGTTTTTCTTCTGAGTGACCGTCTCCCTCCCACTCCTCCTCTTCTCCCTCGTGCTCATCTCCTGTCCACTCTACCTCTTCCTCCTTCTCTTCTTCTTCCGTATGATCATCTCCTGTCCACTCTACCTTGTCATCTTCTTTGTGATCGTCACCTTCCCAATCATCAGATTTTTCAACATGATCGTCACCTTCCCAATCATCTGTATCATCGTCATGGCCATCATCCGACCAATCGTCGTCGTCCTTCGAGCCAGTTACCCATACCCAACTTCCACCCTCCTTTGGAGGTCCTGGTGGTGGAGGTCGATAAGATTCTAATCGTCTAGCATCGGTGGTATCAATGAAGAAACCCGATATCGCTAATGAGACTACAATTATTGCAATAGCTTTCAACCCCATCGTTTGTTTTGTGTTGAGTATCCAAGAGTATCAAAGCAATTATAATATATAATATATTGTTATGAATGATTGCTACACGTTTATTGTGAGATCCTTGGGGGTGCTTATTCAGCTCGATCTAATTATTTGATCGAGATGGGCAGAAGGCATGAATGTAGAGTACCCCAATATCGATCTTTATGCCGTTCAATTATTTTTGGTGCGACATTGAATTGAACTGCGACTAAATGCGAATCTGAGGAGAAAACTGCATGCAGGCTTTCGCTATGCAGTGTTCTGCTCTTGACACTGTGCTCTAATAAGTCTCTAATGGAGCTCTCATTCCTTGATACTGGCAGCAGGCATAGATTGATAAGAGAATGCTTTGATTGTCGATCCCACTTGATGAGTTCGTTTTATTGTAAGCAACAATCATTAAGACCTATGTATGCTCTCATCAAGAAGCCTGGTCGAGCATACGAATAATCAATCACAGAATGTATTCCCAGAATGAGATGAGGGATGTTTTGCTCATATATATAACACATAGAGAGTAATAGAAATAACCTAAATACAATAGCTATATAATAAACATGATGCAATACGATTATCCAGCTTACTCCCCGCGAGTAGAACATAACTACTTAACCACATCACATGTATCGCCTAACACACGGCCACAGATAGCTTCTCCTCCTACTCCTAGGAGACAGATACAAATCAACTCGACCATTGATGCCGACATAGGTACGTCACATAAGAATATATTCATGTATCCTGCTCATTGAACACATCTTGTGCACTACTTCTCATCGAACACATCTTATGCACATACTTCTATTTGCTCATGATTCTATCTCCTCTCCCTACATGAAAGTGTTGAGAAGAGTCATTGAGGATCGAGCTGCCATCATTGCTCTTACTACCAGATCATCTGAGAATGAAGCAGAGCTAATGAAGGCGAAGACACGACAGTTAAACATCACAAAGATCTTAGATCAACAAGATGAAGAGATTGCCCGACTCTCAACAAAAGCAAAAGCTGAGCTTATTGAGTATCATGAGAAGAGTAAGGAGTATATCCAATCGTTTGTTTCTGCCTTTGATAAAGGTGGTATAGATCAACTACCTCGTCATCCTTTTGTACCATCGTTAAATGAACTAGAGCAAGCAATCAATAGACGTAGGGCGACTCTCATCGAGAAGGTACAGTCAGATGATAGAGTGAAGAGGCTTGAGTTTGTCAATACTCAGGAGAAAGTAACAACCAAGGTTATGGTGAGAAAGAAAGATCTGCCAATTACCCGAGGAATATTTGTTCACATCTTACGCTCATCTCATATTCTTCTACAGAAAAAGAATGAAGAAGCCTTCATTCGGGCGATCGATATTGCAAAGCATCAGTTATCGCTAACGTGTGAAGTTTGGCTTGACTCCATAAATAGGTTACTACCCTCTGTGTCTCAAGTACAGAGTTTTGATAAGGTAAGCGTTATGATAATAAGCACTGTATCCTTACTTGAACAGTCCATACAATACTAAACTTCTGTTTCCATTCCATATTTGATCTCATAGAAAACTGAAGCTCAAAGGCAGAGCAGGCCTCCCTCTTCGTTCACATACCCACCTCCACCCTTGTCACACAAGCGTAAGATCGAACAACAGCAGCAGCTCACATCTCCAATAGCAAGTGGTTATCGAACAAGTAGCAATCTTCCACTAATAAGCCCCGTAACCAAGAAGCCGAGGCT
>Ga0214480_100118_pt1 | contig 34007 bp, 25 predicted proteins | sample M1_20Mar14CPVII9_3_FD_165042 | JGI IMG/M metagenome (GOLD analysis project Ga0214480, IMG submission 165042) | Marine eukaryotic communities from Monterey Bay, California, United States - M1_20Mar14CPVII9sort6BwellE17 | ecosystem: Environmental > Aquatic > Marine > Unclassified | place: USA... | reverse complement strand
TTCTGAGACATTGTATGTCTGTTCCAGGAGTGGTGTTCTACTTCATTAAGTAAGTTTGATGACGGAACAACATCGTGTCGATCAGGATCAACCTTTGTTGCTTTGATTAACCATTCTTGAAATTCACTGTATGTAATATCATGATCCGATGCTGCTTCCAATGCTTCCTTCCTAGCATTTGGATTAATATTGGCACGGACATTTTCTAAGAAGAATCGAATCTCTTGCCATGATATTGTATTGTTTGAATCAGTATCAAGTAACTCAAACAGTGTATGACAACCGCGACCAGTACTAACATAACCATCCCAGCATTCTTTCTGGAGCTTTGCTACCAAACCATCACTGAGGGGAGTTGATGACGAGAAATATCTCCTGCCTACACTTTGGGGCTTTGCCACTATAATGTTACTGTAATCATTACTGATGATAGGAAAAGTTGACGAGTAAAGTCTGTTGCCTAATTTTGATGTTTGGGTATCCAGCCCTAACTCCGACGATGGCGACAGCACACTAACCGTCCTGAGGGATAACTGCCGCCCATACTTGGCTGAGAGTCTGCGAATGAGCATATGATAGTTGTTAGATATTAGTTGTATGTGATGGCTGATGGCTGCGCAAAAAATATTAATATAACTCTCATAAAAAAAGATATGGTATCCTTCAACCAGCCTCATTCACAGATCATAGCCAGTCAAGAAAAGATACGACCTCTCTATCGTATTGGTGTAATATACCTACTGCAAAATATCCCATCGTCTAATATGGTATCACAAAGAATATCACCCTTAGCGGCTGTGGTTTTAGCTTTAATTGCTGCCCAATACGATGTGTCCAGTTTCAATACCAACCCGAGTATCACATCATCAAGACGGTACACTCAATCCATAACAAGTAGTACAGCTATACAAGCAGAACCTAGTGCATCTGAAAAGGCTGCTGAGTTACGAAAAAAGGCAGAGGATGCTAAGCGCAAGGCAGAGGAACTTAAGAAAGTTGCAGAAGAGAAGGCCGAGAAGGCAATGATGGCTGTTAATAAAGCAAAGGAGAGAAATGATGCAGCAGCTGCCGCATCATCTGCAGTTGCAAGTGAACCTCTAAAACCAAGTCCACCCACACCAAAACCGGTAAAGACAAAGGCATCTTCTAGTATATTCCCAGATGCATCTGAAGGTGCAATTATTGCAATTAATCAAGAAACTGTCGAATTTACTTCAGGTGTTTTGGGTGCTGCATTGGCTCTTGCATTTGGTGCATCACCTGTATTGGCCGTTGTAGCCGCTGCTGCTGCCAATTATATATCAAAGAAGGATGATCTTGGAGAGTTAAATGAATTTGTTAATGGATTAAGTACTGCATCTCTTAATACTTTCAATTGGTTTGGTAAATTGGACTCGAAATACACAATTCTAGGTAAATTAACAGACACATTGGACAAGTCGATTGAACAATTGAAGAATTCAGAAGGTGAAAGTGCGGAAACTATTAAAAAGATTGAAGAGACTGTTAGTAAAACAACAAAGCAAATCCAACAATTGGCAGATGAGCTTGATGTTGTGGAAGGGGGTAAACAAGTGTTGGGTGCTGTAGGAGATGTTCTTGAGGCTGGTATTGACAAGGCCGTTGATGCCAATGAGGAATACAAGCTTACCGATCGTGCGACAGAGGCAGCCAAAAAGGCGGTTGATAAGGTCAAGAAGTAAATGTTGTAGATTGCAAATGCATCGGGGATATAAACAAAACAATACACAAAAATTATAAGATGAGGCTTGAGAAAGATAGTAGGATTAGATAACTCATCTTAGCACGGGCACATATCGGTACTTTAAAGAAATGAATCTTCTGCTTTGGATACAGCAAATTGATATGTAAATAGTTGGTTTCAAAGTAAAAAAGTCACATTATTTATTTTACCAATCAAGTTTTAGATCTATCATCAACTCAGTCTCTCTTCCCTCTTCGTTGTTTTGGTTGGTTTTCAGCTGCAACAGCAGCACCGGCCGCAGCTACACTACCACCGCTAGCCCCTGCTGCTCTTGCCTTCTGAACCTCCTCTTCATCAACACCTCCAAACAAGCCCATGATAACCATTGGCACAATTATATACCTAAGTTGATAAGATAATGATAGAGTTAGGTTTCAAAAGCTTCATTCGAAACAACTCAAAATATACAATGATCATCTTACCAATATCTATATAAAAAGCTCGACTTAAACCCAAACCAAGGCTCTCGAGTAAATCCCATCGTGCTTGTTCTTGTAGAAATGATGGCATGTCCTATCCTTCCTAAGGAGTAAAGCACCATGATATAGAACAAAAACCACCGTCAATCGGGATAGAAGATATAGATGATCGGTGAGTATGTTGGTATGTGTTGATAGTTCATGGTAGCGAGAACAATACAATAAAAGAGACCCATCATCTTGCGGCAGTGGCAGTGGAAGTAAGAGTAGAAAAAATGCAATTCCCACGAGCAACCGTTGCAATGCCTCATGATCATGCCGACGATACTCGATATAACCTATCTGCTTCCAATGGCAACCACATCCATAATGTATCAATACAACACCGTTCTAGATGAATAGAAAAGCCTTTTGAAAAGTATTATACCGCCTTTGTAACGCTGCCAAACAAAAAAAGAACACCACCACAACATAACATAAATTTGTATACTTATGTGAACATATCATATGTCAACAACCGTCACAGCCAGAGAATAGACTTCACATGATCTCATATACCCAATACATATGACAAACAACATAATGATACAAAAGATTGTCATATTGGGTGCAGTATCTTGACCTTAAGGGGTATATCATACCACCAACTATCACATGAGCATAAGATATGCACAAAGATACACCTTCATATTCTCAAACATCTATCCAGAAACTACCGTCCACATTGTACAGAGGTACTCTCCAATATCTGAAAAGATATCAGAAGCAGTATAGGGATGTACAGAAGGGTATAAGACCTCCAACCATAAGGTACACGTGAATTTCGGGTGATGATGAACCTAACTTTGGTGTTTCGGAAAGGACTTGTAGACTAGTCCCAACCTTGTTGTTCGTGTGATAGCTAAGTAGGATAATGGTTGTAAATCCATAGTATTTTCGTGTATCAGGCAGCTGTTGGGAGTGAGTAATGGGAAGGTGGGTACAATGCCGGTGCAGAAAAATGAATCCTTTATATGTGTAAACTTACCTTCTTGTTATGATGCCGACGGCGGATGGTAAAACCAGATTCGTAGTACAGTCTCTGGGTACCGTTAAGGCATATGCAATTGGTATGGGGTGTCTAAGCGAAGGATAACATGCCCATATTTAAACACGTATGATGTACACCGTCCCTCTAGCACATAAGTACTCATTTCCCGTGGAGACCGCATGCCTTTATCCAAAGGATGTATGCGTAGCCAGCTCAGCCTAACCTCCCGGTGTGTATGATCAATACGCTGTATATTCTTCTTACGTCTAGTCAAAGGATATCATGTCCATATCCGACCTTTTATAGACACATGCACCTAAATCACACCCTAGGCATAAAATTTCTGACTTTGCTAAAAATAACACATACAGCGGCCAACAACAAAGTAATAAATAGCAGCACGGCGCCCAACCGTGGCGCATGGCACATAGGTACTCACGTTTCTTATATAAAGCCCGTGTATTTGGTATAATATACGCCTTTTGAGCTCTAGAGAGGTGATAACTGAGATTGGAAATGATGAAAAATGATGAAAAATGATAGATAGATCAGGATACCATATGACACTTTTTGTAGATTTTTGGGGGAAACTTCAGATGCCTTTGCTATGTCTGTACAAGGAGTTAGCTAATATCTGATAAGAGGATCATATTCTAGAGCAAATTCTATATTAAATAGAGTGTTAAATTAGTTTGGTGAGGGCCAACACACACATGATAGACTAAGCAAATGTGTAAGATAGATAATATATGATATACATATTCCTCAAAACTAAAGCCCATAATTGGATATAAACTATCTGATATATCTATAAAAGAGATGTAACACTATAACTAGATACACGAATTTTTTGAGGCTCCTTGGTTGTTCATCTGGTACGCCAGGAATCCCTCCTCCTTCACTTCCAAACCCGTTCTTTGCATTCTTTCGGTACCATTTGAGACCTGGGGGTGGCCGCGAATTAGGTAATATTGTTGGAATTGCCATCATTGGATTATGCGAATCAAAGCTTACAGTAGTTTTAAATGGCATGTTTTCTTCACTAGTCTCTCTACTAAAGATTGCAGATGGTTTATCTGCAAGTGGGGGTAATTGTTGACATGACTTTGGTGCCAATGGTGATATCAGTGGACGGTATGATACACTAAGTAATTTACCAGTAGGATTGATGGATAAGCTAATTTCTTCTCGTAGATTGGCACGACGGAGTGAACAGCTCGGCACTGATGCAGAGACATACTTTTGTGTGTTAGCCTTTGATGGTTTATTATCTCCTTCCTCCAAAACTATCACCGTATATAACCCATTACTTTCTACCATATTATCAAATGCAGTTGTATCTAATTGAGCTGATTTGTCTGAATGAAATGTAGCAACTAATACACTGTCTTCATCTGGAGCAATTTGAATGAAACCACGTTTCATAATTTCATCATTATTTCCAAGTTTGTGATAGACATGATATGTCTTTCCAATATCATCAGCCGCCGATACCGCCACCACAAGAAGAAGAGAGAGTAATACTATCATAGACTTTATCATTATGTTTATATTCGATTGTTTTGTTTGCTACTTGCACATGCTGCTACCTACAAAGACAACGCAGTTAGATAATCTATTTCTGATAACTGGTATGGCCTACACTCTCATAAAAGGATACCGACACTCGAATTGCTTGAGTTATTTTTTTTTTGAAGAAGAGGCAAGAGGCAGGGTCTTTGAATCAATAATTTAGTATGTCTAGTCTATCTCTATTTGCAGTAGTATTCGTTGTTACTATATTTAGTACTTTATGTGCTCCTATTTGCGCTTTTCGGGCGGTACCATTTGGATCACGGAAGGTGGCTTCGATACATAATAAGATATATCATCAAGTTGGTACAACAACATTACTTTACAATTCACAAGAAGATGAAATGATGGAAGATGTATCAAAGGAAGTGATATTTCAGCAAGGAGTGCAATCAGGTATTGATAATCTTCAAAGTTTTCCTGAGAATGCACCAAAGCAAGAGCGTTTAGATCCATTGATTGCAAGTCTAACTAGAATCGACGAACCTACACCAGCTAATGTGCCCACAAGACAAGTACCGTTATTCGGAGAGGTGCCCGCAGATGGGAATTTGGCATTACTTGTTCCTGCTGCGGCGATTGGTATTTTAGGTTTCATTTTTAGTATTGTAGTTGCATTCACTTCAAGGGATTCGATTGTTGAGGAATTAAGTAAAGTTGAAGTACCAAAAATGGAATACACACCAACAAAAATTAAAGAGGGAAAGTGCAGGGGGTTATGTTCTAGTCAAGATGAGGATTTAGATGGATTAAAGAATTTCATGGAAGGTATATCCAAGAGGAAAGTACAAGATCTTTGATTGATCAACTCATCATATTCAAAGATACGTTACACTTAAACAGCAACAACATTATATTGGGGCGAAACTGAAAGCAAGTAGACAATGAAAGCGTATCAAGTTTAAGATGCAATATGCTGTGAGAATCATTCAATTTCATATAAGAAAATTGGGATCAGTAGAGGCAGGGTAATCAGTTAGAGAGAGAACACAACAAATTAAGTTTCGATTGCAGTTGCAGTCTTATTAACCTATTTCTTATATATTGAGTAGATACGGCGCCTTCTTGACAAGTCATATTACTATCGGATAAAAGAGTGTCCTTAGTAGAACTTTGTGCTTCGATAACTGCACAACTGCATGCTCCTCACTCCTACTCGAAAGTTAACACCACAATTGGGCCAAAAAGGATACCGCCCGCCCCTCGCCCTCCTCCGTCCCTCAGTTTATTGATGGCGCTTATTAAATCTCTCATCACATATCGTACGTAGGAGGTGTTCTGGAGCATTTATACAGTAAAAACATGATACTTGTATTGTGGAGGACGGCTGTAATTGTAGCTGTGATTGTTTCCTGCCAGGTACACTCTTTCGCGCCACCGACAAAAGTATGCCCAACTAATCAAAGAATGACATCATCATTGATGGCTAAGAAGAGGAAAATGACAATGAAAGAGAAGAGAAAACAGCGAGCCAAGAGAAGGCCTAGTATTGAGGTTGATAGGGGATTACTAAATGACTTATCGCCAGTAGATCAATGGGAGAAGACACAACAAACAAGTGGGGAAGTCCAGAAAAAAGTTAAAGTTATTGAAGATGATACAACCTCAGATAATGATGATGTTGATTTAGAGGCACAACAAACAAAAGCAAAAGCTTCATCACTTGTAGAATCTCAACGAAAAAGTGTAGATACCCTTACATATATCAGAAAAAGAGTGGAGGAGAATCCATCACTTTCATACAATGAAGCAGCTAGGTCTATATTAGATAAGGGAAACTTTGTATACAATAACTTTCTTTCCTCTGATGATGAATTTGGTGATAATTTACTATCTGAAATGCTACAAGAATGTTCAGATATGTTGGCAAATGATAAACTTGAGCGAGACATAACAAGATTAGGTGACGGCGAGTACCTTACAAAGCTTACCGGCGGGGAGTCGTATGCTGATTGTCCTCGTTTGACGGAGTATGTAGTATCTCTAACTCGCCATTTTCCACCACTATTCAACAAAGAACTTGATGAGTTGGAGACAACAGATATGACAAAGCTTGATGCAACTGCTAGTATGGGAACGTTGAGAGTATATAATCGCAAAACGAGACAAGGAGAATCTATGCTAGCAAATCCAGATGAAGATGACGAAAAACCTTTTGGTGTCATCTGTGGTGACAAAGATGGTAGTGATAATGATACAAGGCGTCTTACTGCAATGCTTTTCCTATCTTCTAAAGACTGGGATACATCTTGTGGAGGTGGAGTTACTGTTGAAAGTACTGGCGAGAGAGTGGATGCTGTTCGAGATCGAATTGTTTTACTTCGAAGTGATTCTTGTTCATACCGTCAAGAGCCATGGTTTGGGAATGACGAGGGAGGATTAGATTTAGCAAGCTGTGTAATTGTACACTTTGTGAAGGAGAATAACTAACAAGTTAATGTAACTCTTACCACTACTGCTCTTAAAGTATCAACAGCGAAGTTTACTAGGCAATGTTTATCTATTACTAGGCAATATCTATTGTATTATATCGCCCTTATAATACAATACTACTAGGTATATTCTATCACAAGTCTTATAACCTGATCACAAGCGTACCATAGAGTCACGCTGTGAATTAGTACCATTCTTAATATCGAACCACTTAGGATACCACTACGAGAAAGCAGAATCCCATGAGAAAAATAAACTTGATGCCACCCAAACAAATTTCACATGTGTGCTTCCGATGTGCCTGTGGTTCGACGGGGGCGTGATATGCACATAATATATTGGGTAACAGTAGGAGAAAGGGATAAGATGGCGTCGTCACAGATCATGAATGGCAAACAACGAGATAGAATTGCATCGTATGCAATGAATAATAGTTATAGATCAAATTATACTGCTGCTAATAATGCTACTGGCAATGCCGCCGCCGGACCGTCTATCCAGGCTAATCAACAACAAAGAAGAAAGAAATCGTATCGAGCACGAGGGTGTAGAGGAGGTGCATCACGAAAGAATAGCAGTAGGAAGAAGAACTTAGATTCTACTGATGAAGAAAATGATTCAACTGTATTGAATAATAATATTGAAATAAAACACTCAGCCAACAAGAATATGTCAAAGAGTCGGAGTTATAAAACGGGAACATTATCGATTCTACCAAAAGAAGAGTTCAAGCATCTCCCACCACTTCGTTCCGATGCTGTCGACGATAGTGATAAGCCTATTTTACCCAGCAGGGATATTAGGGAGAATCTTATTGCAACGCATAGAACAAGAACAAGAAATGTTCAATCTGTGATTGCTAGGCCTTCTGCTAATGGAAAATCTAATGCAGTTAGTCAAATGGGGGGTTTCAGCTTCTTTAGCATCTCACCTCGTTCGTTTTTGACTGGTATGAAGACGAGCACACCATTTAAAGCTGAATGATATATAGTACATTCACAACATAACAATTTTGGGGGGATATTGGTAGTATGACATAGGACAAACATCTACCCACTTTGACAGCTACAGTGAAGTGGGATCAGTTTGTTATATATTATATTACTTATAGAAAAGAAGAGGAAAGAGCTCCGGTATAAACCACTCTTTCTACACATTAAGATATTATAATATGTAAATTAGCTAGAGTAGTATCCAAAGTCTGTGCCAAAATATCTTACTCATGATTGTACAGTGTGGCACTCGTACATATTATACAGATATTTCAGCATTAAACAACTGCATTTGTTTATGGAAACGACCTTTGACCTATTAATGGACTCTTTCTCGTCGAAGGATACCGCTATCGTATCTTTTTTTATGCTCATAATCACATCAACTGAAAACGAGAAGTAAAAGATCAGAACACAAGAACACAAAGGACAATATCATATTATACCTATCCGATTGCTTTGGTAGTTGCGCAGATATTGTTTATCACACCGCAACAAAGAGGCAAACAGATCAGTCTTCGCTAAATATAATATCTTAGTCTTAGCAATAAAATTGCTACAACATCAAACAAATATCATCATGGGTGCCAAAATGGAAAGGAGAGGGGCAATGTTGTCTGAATTGGACTATACGAAGGCACAACTAGCCTTCTTTTATATCATAGTTCTCCTGGAAAGTCCGCGTTTGTATTGTTTTCGTCATTATTTGATTGCCTTTGCAAACCACATGCACTAACAAAAGTTACTCATCTCTGCCTTTATTTCATCTGTATCGATCATGTACATTGCAGTCACTTGACGTATTAAACCCAGTAAAGATATTCACCCATGTATTCCCTGCAGTTGCTCCGTGGCATATTGCATCACTTTCCATCGGGTGTATGATCTACATATTTATTGTTAACATGCGACCATTGATATACTTTACAACTAAAGTATTCTTCCATTCAATATTATCAATCTTCTTTAGTGATGTGCAAGTGGTAGGAAGAGAGAACATTCCCAAGTACGGTCCTATTATCTTCACATCTAATCATGCTAACCAATTCATGGACGGGTTAACAATAATGTGTACATGTGAACGAACTATAAGTTATCTTGTTGCAGAAAAGAGTTGGAATAGAAACATTATTGGGCATTTGGCATGGAGTATGGGCGCTGTACCGGTTAAACGAGCACAGGATAGTGCAGTTAGAGGTAGTGGAAGTATTACTATTGATATTGAAATTGGATCATCACAAAGAAATCTTGAAGAAGTTAATGTTGTTGGTAAGGGTACAAAGTTTACAACAGAAATTAAAGTGGGTGATAAGATTAGATTTCCCAAGCAAGCACAGGGTATTAAAGTTGCAAGTATAAATGGTGATGAATCCATGACATTAAAGGTGGAAGATGGAGTTATGGATGTTATTGGAACGCAACCATTTCCAGAGTATATAACATATGATATCTTGCCACGCATAGATCAAAAAGATGTCTATCAAAATGTATTAGAGAAGCTTGCAAGTGGAGGTACTATTGGCATCTTTCCCGAAGGTGGTAGTCATGATCGCACAGATCTACTTCCTTTAAAGGTTGGTGTAGCCCTTATTGCATACTCAGAACTTGAGAAGGATGGTATTAATGTACCAATTGTTCCCGTTGGATTGAACTATCATCGAGCACATAGATTCAGAGGCAAAGCCACAGTTGAGTTTGGAACACCCACATACATTGATCCTACTACTCTTGCTGACTTCAAACGAGGTGGAGCTGATAAGCGCAGGGTTTGCAATGAATTGTTAGGAAGGATTGAGGATTCAATGAGATCTGTTATTGTATCAATATCTGATTATGAAAAGATGCAAATAATCCATGCAGCCAGAAGACTGTGGAGATCAGATCATATTAATGAAACAGCAGCACAACGGCAAGATATGGGTAGACGTTTTGCAGAAGGGTATAAAAGATTGCTACTCCAAGTAAAAGGTGATCTTCCAGAAGAGTGGATAGATCTACAAAATCGTATCCTATCATATCAGAAGGAGTTGAATTCATTAGGGATTCGAGATTATCAAGTCGTTGGTCTTGATCATGAAGAGGTGAGTGTACTTAAGTTAGTGATGTTGTTGTTGATTCTAGGATGGCTAGATACTAACCTTTGAAAAACAGGTTGAACTTGGTGCAGAGACAAAAGGGCACAGTAAGGGAGAGACCGTCCTTCATCGCATGAATGTTGTTGGGCATATTATTCATCTTATCTTCATCATAGTGTTGGCAGCTTTGCCTGCTCTACTTTTGAACCTCCCAGTAGGACTTGCATCTCGTGTATTTGCGAATCGTCGCCGAAAGACTGCATTAGCTGCATCAAAGGTTAAGATCAAGGGATATGATGTGATGCTTTCTGAACGAGTGTTGTGTTGTATTGTTCTTGTCCCATTGCTGTGGCTGGTATATGGTCTTGCACTTTATTTATTTACCTCTTTGGATGGTCCATCACTTGCTGTCTGTTTTACTTGCTTCCCTCTATTCTCATATTGGAGTGTAATGGCCACTAGTTCAGGCATGTCTGACGTTAAGGATCTCAAACCTTATGTTATGAGACTTATTCCATCTGCTAGAAGGAGATTGGCCGCACTTCCTGCAAGACGAAAGGCACTGAGGAAAGACTTGAGAGCAGTGATTCGACAAATAGGTCCAAGCCTTGGGGATATATACCATGAGAAGGAGGTCAACTGGCAGATGGTAACAACTCAAACTAAAAGAATGACTGGTGACTTGGAGAAAGAACTTTCAAATACGGTCACTGATGATTCCAAAAAGGAGAAATAGATATAAGTATGTGTGGTATAGGAATATAGAAATACATGTAAAAATAAGGACGTGTGTGTCAGTAAAATGAAATTATCTTATGCCAGTTAAATTGAAGCGTGTTTATTTGTCAACACTGCTTCCATCCTCAATCGGTTGCTTCTGAATCCACATCTACTAAACATATATACACCCAATCAATCCAAGGTTACAGTCATTAATGACTAACACTGACCTGTTATCTCCTGGGTCTTATCACCATTGATTCAGATGCCACACCGTTCGGACTTTTCAACTAATTTTCAACCACCTTCTGTTTGTAATCAACCTTCTGCATCCTCCCAGAATGGGCGAAGAACAACTATCAAAATACTGACATTATCTCTACTTCTTCGAACTCTGATGGCTTGGTCACTCAGAATTCTTGCAACCTCGGCTGGTTCACCTCGGTGTGCAATAAGCTCCTGTCGGGCAAAAGTTATAGCATCCTGTGATTTGAACACGTCGAAGAGTCCATCACATGCTAATAGTAAGAATTCGTCATCATGGGATAGTACCTAGAAAATGGGGGATAAATAGAGATGAATGTGAGTATATGATTATTCAAAGAAAGGCGCGCATATTGTTACTCACAATCGACGCAATTTCTGGCTCGGCGCTAACAAGGGGTGCAGTAAGATCCTTAGTGGCATCATCAGACACTCCCCCAGCTCCTCCGAGTTCATCCGCATCTTCCTCTAACATGGCCTTAATACCCATCTTGAAAGATTTATCCCCAAATGCACGAGTAATTGCAAGCTCTCCCATTACTCGTTTGTGCAATATAAATCCTCCCGCGGCACGGACACGGGCAGCCTCGTCTGGTCGGCTGGGTTTGTGATCACTCGTCAATTCAAGACATGCACCATTCTTTCGTGCCAATACCACACGACTATCACCGACATTTGCTGCAAATAATCTTCTACCAAACAGAACAACCGTAGCTCCAGTTGATCCACTCTGTGGGGCGGTTTTCGGAGAAATGAATTCCTTATCAGCACGGAGATAGGCCGTCTTGAGCACACGTCTCATAATTTCAGAGGTGGCATCCTCGGCAGTATCCGAATGAAGCCCCCGTGGTCCCCTTCCATTTTGAATCGACTGCTGCAAGGCCTCCCTATCCGTCAACATTTGATTACGAATGTGTCGGGGGAGGGCGTCTACCAAGAAATTTGAACATTCATCTCCACCATGTCCATCGAATACGGCTGCAAAGGTGGTGAATGCCAGCTCAGTTAATGTTTCCTTGGGACTTCCATCGTAATAATAATCGGGAGGAGGATACATTAGATTTTGAATGACAATTGTCCTATCCTCCATGGTGGGACGTGCACCGATGGCTTCTGATATTCCACAATCGAATCTGTTGACGGAGAAACCCGTTCTGCCTACGATGAATTCATCCCCAATGGTGAGGGCACCAGTACCCATGACGGCGTAGGGTCCAGTCAGTCTCATATAGGACCCATTCTAAAAGATTGACGAAGGGGTGGAATAATATATAATAAAACATAGTCAGTATAAAGGAGTCTAAACACCATCCTTCAAATAAAATAACCAAAACAGTACAACTCACCGTACTCTCCAAATCAGCCAACACAAATACCCCACTCTTCCTCCCCTGCGGTCTAACATATAAAATACACCCATGTTTTCTACTTAATTCCCTATCCATAATACATAAATCCGCCTCATGGGCCCTACCAAAAACAAATGGACATCTTCTTGCGGGAATTTCAATTGATTTATTCCTCAATGGTCCTTTCGAACAATGCACTGTTAGTTTTTGTTCTTTCTCATTAACTTCCTCAACATTAAATACTGAATTTCCCGCAGCGAATGAAGCACCATCTCCCAATGCCCACCTTTCAGCGTCTAATGTTAACAACCTTGCCTCCTTTATTGGTCCACTACCATCCGGTGCCTGCTTCGAATAAACCTTAGCCTTACCAACCCTAACAGCTGCATCTCCCCTTTCTCCCCTAATATGCCACCCACAAGTCATCCCCGCCCGTAAGGCATATAATGCCGCCTGTTCCCCATCCTCATCACGTAAACAACTTATAATACCAGCGGCTGGTCCTGACATACTATCATCCATCCTTCGGCATATATCATCCGGGCGTTGTGAATTTGGCACTCCGTTACCAATGGTAGTATCCCGTCCATATAATGTCCAATATGCCGTGGCTGGTTCTGGCTTACCCTCATCTTCATCCTCACTGGTAGTGAACTTTAAACAAACGCGGTATAATCCACGAGTGTATACCTCACGTGATGAGGAGAATTGTCGTCCGCCCCGAGACCAGGTTATATCTATACTATCTTTACCGTTGGAACCACCACGGGAAACTGAATTGCTTGGATCATCGCCATATAATACGTCACCTGCCTCCATTGTAAATTACACTAATTTAATGTTATTGTTGTTGGTAATTATCTATTTTGCAATGGGATGGCATGTAATAGTTACCAACAGAAATTTAATTGCAATTCTATATTACTATTTGATAAAATACCGCTTTATAATAATACGTATACCCCTATCTATATAATAGAAGGAGTATTAGAGTAAAGAAGGTTAGGTGAACCATGTAAAAACTGAAATTACATTGGGGAAACTGATGACATAATAAACTTACGGATTGCACAAAAATTATACCACTGCTGAACACCAATAATTCCCTCGCAATATAAGGCTTGGTATAAATTTTATTCCATGCTGAGAGAGTTACTTTTGACTAGGTATTATTCACAGTATTTCGTTTGGCAATTTGAGGTTTATTTAAGGTTTACCTAAGATAGGTTGATACTTAGGTGAAAATTAGCACTAAGAATCTACCTTCGCATAATAGGGATGGCATGGTACAATGGTGGCTGCTCCTCTTATAAAATTGGGATTCTCTAGTGGTTTTGATACTGAGCTTATATAGGAAGTTGTTAACACACCTCAATATTATTACTTTACAATGTATGTTTATCGTCTACATAAATACTTCTCTCTTCTCTCTTTCTTAGCGGTAACTGTACCCTTGTTGCGGAGGCATGGATGGCTGCCTTGTACCCCCTTGGATCATAGACGGCTGTCTTCCACCTCCAGGGATCATAGACTGCTGCCTTACACCTCCTTGTATGATGGATGGTTGCCTAACACCTCCTTGAATGATAGATGGTTGTCTCATCCCACTAGCAATTGATGGTTGTCGTCCACTTGTGACACTGGCGTTTGGGTTATATCTACTCCCACTTGTCATCGACATTTGTCGTCCACTGTTGACACTTGCATTCGGATTGAATCCTTGTGGTGGATATCCACCGCCACCAGACCCGCCTGAGCCACCAGAATTATTAGATCCTCTTGGATTGAAGCCTTGTTGATTAGGACCGCCACCTGCATATCCTGAGTTGGCAGATCCACGAGGGTAGCCATCCGAAGAACTATTGGATAACCGTGGATTGAATAATTCGGATGAGTTTCCTGATCCGCGGAGCTTTTTATCATCATCATAGTACGAGCTATCATGTTCCGAGTCGTTGAAAGTATCACCGCGGATCATAGCTCGATTCTTGAGAAGACCTTGATCTTCAACATCCACTTGTTGTGTCCTACGGTGAGCACTTGTATCTTCAGATGAGAACATGGCTCGTCGGCGGTGTGGTCGCAAGAAGAAGATGATTGAGAGCAAGCCTATGAGTCCTCCGATACCCATCGCTGTATATTGGAGTATGGAATCCATGCCATCATCGTCTTCTAGTACCGGTGGAGGAAGAGCCTTGGTCTCTTCCTTGATTTCTCGTGCACCGACAACATCGGTGTTTTCGAAGTAGCTCGATGCAGCAACGAGTTCTTCTCCTTCTTGAAGTTCTGGGGGCTTATTGAGCTCTTTCTGTAATAATTCACGATCTCGATTGATGGAGGTTTCAACGAGTTCGCCAAAATCTAGTTCAGGAGGAGGGCGATATGTTGCCTTCACTGATACTTGGATATTGTTTGCCTTCTCTTGGAGTTGACGATTTAAAGGTATGTCTCGCACTTCTTGCTCGGGCGTGATCATGGCAGATTCATCCAATGTATTACTGGACACTGCATCTGCGGTAGTAATCTCTTGCCCATTCACGGTAACAGATAGGATGTGTAAACTATCATTTTCAGAGTCTTCGACAACTTGATTGGCTAAGAAATCCTTGGCGACACTGGCAAAGTACTCTTGTTCAGACTCTCCCATTAATCTATCGGGAACTCCACTCAAAACAATCTCGGAGTTGGTCTCGACGGCGCGGTCACCAACATATGACATGGTGTAGCCGTCTACATTGATACGAGTTGGAAGTTCCTCTGATTTACGCAGGAAGGCATACAATACATCATCACTTGTAGCAGTGCTGAGATGAGTAGCCGTGACATCGACAGAAATTGGAGTACAGGTCATTCCTGCAACTGGAACGCAAACGTCTGTATTGCAAAGGGATAAGGGTGAGAGAAGACAGAACGTGAGTTGCACTATACCAGCGAGATGTAAGTGTTAAACTCATACAATAAATACTCACATCCAATACTTGAAGGTGATGTCACCTTAGCGACTATATTCTCAATCACCAACTTATCATCATTCTTGTGGCCATGAAGTAATTCATCCCGTATCTCCTCATCGCCATCCAAGAACTTGTCAAGCACGGATCGTACTCCAAAGGACATATCATATGTAATCTCTCCGTTCAACAGTTCCGGATCATGCTCAACATAAAAGGTGTAACTAACACTTGTAGTTAAAGTTGGAGTCGGCGTCGGAGGATCCGTGTATTCAAAACTACTTGGTGCCTGGGATGGACATACATCGACATAATCATATCGCAGTTGTCCATTGAACACTCGAGGAGCATAGAAGGTATATTCAGTACCACCTGCTTCGGGATCTGAACCTCCAAATGGTGGATAATCAGCAGCGCCGGCCCCTTCCATGATACGGAGTTCGTTATTGGAAGCAAATGTCTTACCTATAGACGAACCCAATGTATATCGCAAGTCGGCCAGGCTAATACATACGTAGAAGGCCCAAGTTTCACCAATCTTCATCTCTAATGGCTCGAATACACTTGAGGGTATAATGGCTGAACCACGCTTGGTCTCGACGGGAATGTACGGTCCATCAATCTCGCGATCGTGGAAACCATCCGGTCGGTAGATAGTCGTATCAACCAAGAGATGTGACCAGGAGTCGGCATTATTCTGATGACCAAACCACGAGCCTTGACGAGCATAGACTAAAACATGAGCTGGTGTGCCACTGTTCCAGTCAATCTAAGGTGTGTGTAGGTGAGAGGAGGAGACATCGTGAGTGAGCGACTGATACGTCACAGAATCAACATACAGAAATAACAAAACCACTAAGACTACTTACATTCAAATCAATTCCAGTAACAGTAACATCCGTCTTTGCCATAACATCAAACAACGAACCATAGCTACCAGTACCATCTAGATATGTAGTTTCCAACGATCCCTCCTCGGGACACATCCCATCCTCCTTCGCCTTACCTTCATATGTGTGTGTATGTTCAGCCGTTGGTGCTGGACTCGTACTTGGCGCTGGACTATCCAAACTCCAAGTCGGCGCAGCACTTGGCATTGTCGATTCACATAATCCCTCATGAACATGATATAAGAACCCACCCGAGAATTCTCGCGGCTCGAAGTAAACATCGGTACCATCCTCACGTAGTGGCCATTCACCCCATGATCGACCAACTCCGACATTTAATATACCATTGGTAGCATATACATCACCTTCGGCCAGTGTTGTGTTACGATAACGCAAATCTGGTGCATGCTTTACTGTAACATAAAACCCAACAATCTCACCAGGACGCAATGTAATTACCTTCTTCCAACTGTCCAATGGTAACGGTGAGCCAACATCAGGACCTTGTCCTTCCACAGTCCCCTCGGCTATTAATTCCCAATTCGAACTAATTTCAGTCTGTCCGGTAGCTTGATAACTTGTATATACCTGATTCGGATATTGTGTACCTTTCGCACTATCACCTTCCATATTCTTACGAATATAGATTTCAAACTCGGCAGTTACCAAGTTCCGCATGTATAATTCCATACCGTATATTTCAATGTTCTTAAATGCATCTGTTAGTTCATCTCCACCTTTGGTATCTTCAGGTTTGATTGCTGACTGTACATCAAACATCAATCCGTAACTACCAATGGTATCGACGTATCCTGTATTAAAAGTGTCATCGCATCCTGGTAAGTTTAAATATCCCCCACCTGGCAACAATGAATATTCCAACTCGTTATAATAGGTATGCAAGTCTTTCATTGTTGTTGAGTCAATGATATCATAATATACATCACTGTTGAATATAGTTGGAGATGTAACACTTGTTATGACCTCCATGTCTGTAGAGTCATTAACAATGGATGATCCAGTATAGATATTGATTGATGTATCCGACTTGTAGATACTACTACTCACTGCTTCATCTTCTTCAGTATCTGATGCAGCATCAGTAGAAAGTAATGAGAAGGATGTACCATCGGGCGTATCTTCTGCTGGCATAACTTGGATATATAATGATAACGTAGTATTGGGTGCTATTAGGAAGGGATATTCTTTATCTTCTTCTGATAAGTCGTTTGTTGTTGTACTAGGAGTAGTCGAGTCTTGAGTTTCTTCTTCTTCATCATCAACCGTTGTTGTGTCTTGAGTTTCAACTGTTGAGCCTGTATCTTCAGTCTCAACCTCTTGTTCATCTTGCAATATTCTAGGAGTTGCAATTTCAACATGCTCGCCATTCATAGTGGTAACCAATTTTCTCCTCCTTCCCTCAACAACCTCTTCTTCTTCAGTCACAACAACCTCCTCCTCTTCCACAACCTCTTCACTGTGGGTAACATTCTCACCCTCCAAAACTAAATCACCCTCATGTTCATAATCACCCTCATGTACATAATCACTTTCTTCTACTTCCCCTGAATCATAATTGGTACGATAATTACGTATGAAGTAATCACTACCCAATAATGTTACTTGTCCTTTACCTTTACATAATGTCCGTGTTTCTAATGATAGTGTATAGGATGTTGTTAATTCCTCTTGGGTTATTATTGGTTTTGGTAGAGATGATGGATATGATTTTGTATATATTTTGATATAACATGGTGTACCATCTTCATTATTGTTATTGGAGCTTGATTGTAGTATACGGTCATTATTGTTCGAGTCATTCTCCTCCTTCATTATACGACCTCTACGTCGTCGGCTACCACTATCGTCAGCAGCTGCGCTAACAACACCAACATTTTCAATATCACTATCAACATTTAATAATGTATCAATATGTAATCCCAATCCACTCACTATAACATATGAAGAGGAGTCATTAATGTTATTATTTTCAATAGATAATTCAATTGATGAAGAGGAAACATTGCCACTGTACGCTGTGCCTGTTGATAATACTGTATGTGATATTGAATGTCTTGATGATAATTCTGTTAAACCTAGTGATGTGTCTAGTTGTCGTGGTAGTATATCTTCATCGTTGTTAATGTTATCAGTATTACGACTAAGCTCTATTTTACGTGTCTCTTTTGTTTCATATTGTATTACTCCGCCGTCGTTTGTTTTGGGTTTTATTGTTAGAGCATGAACTAATGATGAAGAAGAAGATAATGCTATATAATATATTGCTGTTATTAGTAGGCAACAGCTACTACTACGAGAGGCCATCATGATTACTATACTGTTTCATTGCAAAGCAGGTATTGTTGTTTAGCAAACTATTGTAAGAGTAGAAAGGGGGGCTGAGCAAATCGTAAAATATGACTTCGAAACGACAATCACTGTGACAAAGTCATATCGGAGGGGGAAAGGGGGCACGGCGGGCCGACCCGATTGTATTACAACACAAAAATAACATAATGTACTAACACTCTAAATATTGTCGTTATTAACCAGTCTGTTGCTGTCTTTCAATTTATGGTACTCCGGGGCTTTTGATACCATCGTAAAAACTCTCATTATTGCAAACTTTGAGCGTCAACAATTTCAATTTTTAGTTGGACATTATTACCATATTTACTACTATGTCTGATCAACAACATCATCAGCAACAACAAGAACAACCACAAAAGGTGGCTGCAACACCAGCAAATTTTCCAAGTGGACCAACTGCATCCAAGAAACATATCAAATTAGCATTTCGTAACTCAACAGATGCTCGAACAACTATTACCAACTTTCAACAATCTAATAGTTTACATAGTATGTTTGCAAATGCATTTCATACTAAACTAGAAGATGAAATGGATCCAACGGCACCATTAGATTTTCTATCACATTTAGGTATATCACGATATGAGGTACATTCGCGCGTGGCCTTGGCATTACGCACATCACTTGAAGATGAAATACAACGTATGCCCATTGCACCATTGAAAAATAATAACATTACTACTCCTGGTGAGGCTGGACATACTGCATTATTAAACTTATTAAAATCAGCATGGAAGTTCCGTGATGTGCCGGAATTACGTCCAGTATTGGTAACTGTATTAAAACGTATGGGTGATTATACTCCTGTGCCAATGTTACGATTATTGGCAACTAAACAACAGCATATTGATAATACGACAATTATTAGTGAAAAAGCATTAAAGAATGCCGAATTGGTAAGTCAATTGGGTCCACATTTACAACGATTGATATGGGAAGCAGATTGGGATGCAAAAGTTGAATCGGTATTCAATAATAGTAGTAATAAGAGTAGTAATGAAGGCGAAGATGATGAATTAACTTTAGCAGGATCAACGATATTGGCTGATTTGTTACGGTCATCGGTTAATAGTTATACATCAGACACTGCATTAGTCAAGGCTGCAGATTTAGCATTTGTTGGAACTGTATCAGAACGACGATGTGCAACAAAGCAGAGGCGACTGGTTGGGGCTAATAAAGATGAAGGACGAACAAATGTAGAAACAATGAGTACTTTGGCTTTTATTGGGGGTATTTCTTCCAAAGACAAATCACCAATTACCACCGAAGAAGCATCCTCTACGCCCTCGTCAGCAAAAGCAGTGTCGTCAATCAAGGAGACAATTGGAAGTCGGCCAAAACTATTAGGAGCTACTCTTGACATGCTTATTGCCGAGCATGCAAAACAAGGTGGACAATCTGTTGTAGAGGGAGAAAGAAATCTATCTTGTACCATCGTGGCTGATATCCTACTGGCATATGGTAAACTTCCTCGTTCATATGAAGTATTAATTATCATGACGCGTCTACTCGACAATACAGTCCAATCAGGTATTATTACAGATAATACCATTGCTCAAATACAAGGATGTCTGCAGTCAATATTTCGCCCATCCAAGTTGGAAGAACAAGCAACAATGGCATCATTAGAATCACCCACCAAGACAAAGATCAAGCTAAGTCTCAAGTCACCAAACAAGGCAACAACATCAATGTTTCCCGACTTGCCAAAAGATGATTCGGAATACGAACACAAGCTTTTACAACGAATAATAAAGCGAGCAATTGGATTTCTTAAAGAAAACGATCCACAGGTGTGTATATTTGTTAGTCAAAAGATACTTCATATTTTTATGTAGGCTTTTCACCTCACAACACATCTATGTGCTGCTTTCAGACTTTATTTCTAAATCCTGTAACAGATGACATTGCTCCTGGATATTCTTCTATTATTGAGACACCCATGTGTATTCATAAGATGGAGGGGAAGACTTATAAGAGTCTTGACGAGTTCAAGCGAGATGTAAGTGGAGATATTTACATACATTGCCTTATAATGTTATCGTATCTCTTCTAACACATACAACATCTTTCCATTTAGACATTGCTCTTATTTTCCAATTGCTGTAAGTATAATGTGGGAGATGCCGGGCTATGGTTTAGAAATGAGGCAAATAGACAAAAGCAGTTATGGAGAGAAGAAGTATTACCAGAGACGAAGGAAAAGCTAAAGACAGATCTTGCCAAAAGAAAGAATGCATTGAAGAAGAAGCCCAAGCCTCCACCTCCATTGGCCTTTGCTCCAGGCAAAGCTGACAAATCAAAGTCACAAATAGTTGGAAGTGGTAAGACTGTGAAAAAGGATGACTCGGCAATTATCAACTTGACGGCACAAGATGTAGACCCACTACCACAATGGAAGTGCAAACGTCGTAAGATTGAGGTAGATGTTCCAAGTACACAGTGCTTAGCATCCATGTTGCTAGCAGATCCATTTGTGGTCAGAATACTTGTGGATAAAGCTCAAAAGATATTAAGAGCAGATGTGTTGAAATCGAAAAGTATACCGTCGGGTCACGCACTTCTACCTTCAATCTTTCAGTTGTTGAATATTGCTCGTATATCAAAACAATTATGTGCATTGAAGGGGAAACAATGTTACATACCAGACTCGGGACTTCGAAAAATATTGATTGATGGGGAGAACTTTAATCCATCCTATGAGTCTACTCGTAATTGCCTTCCACTTGTTACAAAGCTGTTACTAGATGTAGATCTTGATAGTCGTATGGTTGTCGGTGGAGATTTGTATGATGCGACTCTTCAAAAAGTTCTCGAAACACCAGAAGTACAGACAGCAGAATGGGAAGGAACTTCTTCATTGTATGATATTCGTGCAATTGTTGAGGGATCATTTGTCTACTTATTACAACCTGGCAACACTAGTGAGGTAGCACTTCAAAGTCAATTCCCACGCTTTGTAGCTGCGCTTGATAAACTTTCTGGTGGCAACATATTGAATGAAAAACCGTTATTTAAATCATTGACACATGCACTATTAAGACACAAGTCAAAACTTCCTCATGGTACCAGAGATTTAGTAACCGGATGTATGCTAAAGTGGTTAAGAGCTGAAGGAGACGACATCTCTCCCAAAACTGTAGTGTGCTCACCACTTCTTGAATGCTTCATGTATTTGCTAAATGAGGTAAGATTATGATGTCATGTATCACATGATCTACTTTCTTTTACATCTAAACACATCCAATATGTTTCTCTTCAACAGTGGTCTGTTTTTGGTAATGTAGTTTTACCAAGAGATTTATTTCTAACCCTTGGCGAAGAAGCTATCGCAGCTTCGAGCAAAGTAGAAGTGGGTCAGAAGTACAAAACCTTTCTAGAGATGTGGTCTAGTGATGATGTTTGTTTTGCGGCTGTGAAAGAGCAGTACACGCGTATGCTATCAAGTACTCCTGATGCACGAGCTTCACAATGGAAAAAGAAGATTGGAATTGATGCAGCGCACCAATCTAAAGATGAAGTAGATAAGATGCAAGTCGATTCTTAATCATTAATACCATTTTCTTTCCACCACTGGACTAGCTCTGTTCTATTGGCAACACCTGCCTTCTTGATCAAAGTCTTAAGCAGCTTTGTGATATTCTTCTTTGTTGATTTGGTGGCTGAAACTATTTCATCAGTTGTGTATCCTTTCGCCAACAAATTCATTACTTGCTCTTCTTCTTCAGTCAATAAAGATGAAGATGTTTCTTCTTGTGTTGGTTTAGATATGGCAACATTGACTTCTTCGAGCTTTGTTTTGTAGACTTTACTTAGTACATTCTCGTCACCCAAGGTCTGTGAGTAAGTTTTCCACCAATGTGCGAGATCTCCTCTATTGATTACATCAACTTTCTTAAACATTGATGACAAGCTCTTCTCAATCTTTGATATTGAGCAACCCATATATCTCGCAATCTCTTTGTTACTCAAGCCCTGGCAGACATAGTTTATTATTGTTGTTCCTTCAGGAGTTAGTATAGACAATGTATTGTATTGAGAAGGTATTGTGTTTGTTGATGACTGGGTAAGATCATCATTTGATACTGCATTTCCAGCTTTTATATCCTCTTTTATCTTGACAACTTCTTTATAAATAGAGTCAGCGGATAAATTGGATGGTTGTTGAGTGGAAGCATCTTCATTCAAGAGAGCCTTTATCTTTCTTAACTCTCTCTTGATATCGGTAATGATTGTATTGTCACTTCCTTCAATAGAATCTCTATTGTTCTTTCTCTTTAGACCATTGATGATGACAAGCAATTCTTCGGCGTCAAACGGCTTGGGCAAGTATGCATCTGCACCGGCGTTGTAGCCAGCTATTCGGTCATCCACTCTTCCTTTAGCAGTCAAGAGGACAACAGGTATAGATTCTAACTGACTGCCAGATCGGATCATCCTCAACAGATCAATTCCATCTATTTCTCCATTCAGTTGAATATCCAATACTATACAATCTGGAAGTGTTGAGTTGGTATGTTGTGTAATGAAGTCAGGAAGCCGTCGAGAAGGAGGTACCATACCTTTACATATCAATAAAGCTGATTGTGCATCAGATACGCCAGTAACATAGTACCCCCCTTCTTCCGATAAATACTTTCCAATTGCATTCCGTAAGCTTGACTCGTCTTCGACTATTAGTATCCAGCTTTGTTGTTCATCATCAAGCTTTGCCAGTGACATCAAAGATGTCTGATAGCGACTTTGTATTGTAGGCTGCCTCCATATTTGTTGATGATTTGTAAATGCTAGTACCACAGAGCTATATAATATTATGATACATAATAACATCTTCATAAAACTACTGAACATCGTGTTTGATACTGATGATGTGTATATTTCAGATACCTGATATACCATTCAAAGGAGGGCTAAAAACTGATACCACGAATGCAATGGATGTATTCGAGATGCTATATTGAGCCCAGGAATCCCTTTGCTCTAGCTGGTGGTATGGTATGTAAATGTTCATCAAAGTATACGGCCGGCACTCTACCACACGGATGAGCTCAAACTTACCTACCTTGGGTCTACTTACCCTACTTACCTTGGTAGAGTCTAGAGTTACCCACAAAGCATTTTAAATTTCTGAAACTTTGACTCATAACCTATTAAAAGATAGTACTCAGGTCAGATCATAAAGCCGGCCGAGCTGCTGCGTAAGAATAATCAAAACTGGTATCCTATTTTTTGAAGAGTTACTCTAGAGTGATGTTATTTGTTTCGTTGGTTTTTGGTGCAAGGAGGTATGCTAGGCTTTGGCTTTGCTAATTCACGCTAAATTCAGAACGCTAGAACCGATACCATATCCTTTATAAATTGGTTTATAAATTGGTGAGGCATCGTTGGTATAATGGTAGAAGGTCCAGGAACAACACGAAACGGAAGAAAGGTTCGAGTTGCAATTGGCAAACGAGTTGTCAGTGCACCAACTCATCATACTGTCTCAACATCAACACCGCCACCACCACCTACACTTCCATCTAATTTCGTTGGTGAATTGGCCAATCACAATCTATTAGAGGCATTTTCAATTGGCAAGGAGTTATTTCTAGTATTTACATCTATTGAGGGTGCCGATGTAGCACTGCGTCTTCATTTTGGTATGAATGGTTCATTACAAGCACGCAAAGTTCATGCAAATAGTGATTTACATAAAACTACAGGACCAGCCTGGAGACAAAACAAGGTCCCAACTCTTCGACTATACTTTGTTGATAATGATAATACAACTTCCAATCATATCATGTTGGAAACTTGGGAAACTACTATACAATTTCCTGTATCAGCTGACAATGCACGGAACAAATATATGAACAACACTTCTAGAGACGTTTGCTCAAACCTATTCAATGCCCAAGATGTCTTTACATGTATACGACAAGAAGGAAATAATATGATTATATCAGATACACTTCTTAATCCAGATATATGTCCCGGAGTTGGTAACATTATTAAAATTGAATCTTTACATCTCAGTAAAGTAGATCCTAGACGAATAGTTAGTTCATTAACAGATGGAGAAATTCGCAGGATTATTAAGCATACAAGAATGTATTCAATGGATTGGCTAAAAAATGGTAGAGCTGGCAACAAACTTGTATACAACCAAACTATATGTGGAACTTGCAAAGGAATGACTGTAAAGATGCAGAAGATTGGAGGAAATGCCACTACTGCTGCTGCTTCGTCTTCCAATGGGCATGCTTTTATGAGTCGGACTACATTTTGGTGTCATGTATGTCAACCTTTTCAGTCATCCAATACAACAGCAACGTTTGGAGAAAGTGGTGTACCATTAATGTCATCTAGGGGGATCAATAATAATGCGACGAACAAAACAGGTAGACCACAAGCACAGTGTCCTCAACATGGGACAAAATCATTAAAACTATGTCGAGTACGCAAGGCAGGTCAAAATTCATTAAGAATCTTTGTCACGTGTAAGTTTAAGGGATGCCAGTACTTTGACTGGGCCGATAATTACTTTCCGAATTGCAAATGTAACACCAAAACAATCCTCCGAGTATCAAAAAAATCAACAAGTGGAGGTAGGTGGTTCTTGTGTTGTGCCAATGGTGACAAAACAAAGGGCAGCAGCAATACCAATGGATGTGGACACTTTGAATGGGCAACCGAAAAACATTTGTCGCATATTCAATCTTTGCTTACACCTTTGTTGTAGGTTGACTCTGTCAGTAAATAAGGAACCACTAAACCACTTTTGTTGTCTGTAACAATTATCAATCCAAAAATATTGTATAGTATTTATGTAGGAACAAAGTCTGGATTTGCATTACGAATCTCTTCAGGCATATTATTCACCCACATATCTTTTTCTTCTACAAAATCTTCACATTCGATTACATCATATTCATAGCTTGTTGTGCCACTTAAATCGTATTGCTTTTCACCCATTAAAGGAAAATCTCCACCACCATTTATCTTCTCTTTCGCAGCTTCTTCTGCTTGTCGTGTCTGATCCTCATGTTCTTCCCACATTTTATCCAAAGCCAATTCATTTTGTTTGTTTGTGTCTGGGCGTATATGGACTTGTATAGTTGGCGAACCGTCGCGTGGTTCCCAATTTGGATGCTTATTAATGTGTGGTTGTGAATGTTGCTCTTCAACGAAATAATATGCAGAACAATTTGTAACTCGGGCACAATTGATACATATACACATTTGTAAAGATGTTCTTCTTTGTCTGTACTGTTGTTGTAGGTGCCGAGTTAAAGAAAACGCATCAACTTCACAAATCAGCAGCACCAAAACCAATCCTACTAATAATTCTAGTATATTTGCCATCATTCTTCTAATCTGGAGGTCAGTGCTGCCTATTTCTACAACGCCACATATACCTAATATGAAACGCACAAAAACTAAAAAAAGATACCGGTGTGGCCGTACCCCTGTCGTTACTTCATTTAGGGAACGGAACCACTCAAGCAATACATACTTCATTTGCAAAGTCTTTCACTGTGTGGTGTATCAAGGTAACGTCGGGAACAGATACAAGTGTAGGAAAAAGTCAGCATAGAATAGTTATTTCACTTGGTGTATCCTCTAGTACTTTTACTTGAGACTTGAGAGCAACTTGATTCTTTCTAAAGACTAGAAAGCAATTTGTTGTCCACTCCGCTATCCAGGCAATCTAATAGGAATAATGTCAAATCACAAGAGCAGTACCCAAACACATCTGCATACAAACATGTTGACTCGGATTAACTTTCGATCTGGGTATCATTCTTCCTTGACAATTCTAAAAGCTCAGTATTGTCTTCTGCATTCAGAACCTCTAACATTTCCCATCCAAACCCGCCTTCAGCTGCCTTTGATGGTCCAATACCCCAGACACTTAGTAGCTGATCCTCGACTGTTTGATCTCCTTTATCTGTTAAAAATGTACTATCATTCCTCTTTTTTCTAATCAACTCGCAGAGAGTACGATTCTGGCATATTTTGTATGGTTCAATCTCCAATTCATTCTTCCTACGAAGTCTCCATGCTCTTAATGATGCGTATACTTGAAATTCGTGATCATCGAGTTGTTCTGGCTCTTTTGGAGTTGAATTAAGATAGTCCACTTTTATGTCATCAACATCTGGTGTTATCGGTGTAGCATCTTCATCATCTTCTTCTTCACCAATAGAATTATTACCATCTTCCATTTGTTTGAGTCGTTTACTTGATCGAGTAGGTACGGAGGGAGTTCGTTTCACCTTTTTCTTTTGTACCGTCTTTCTCTTTGCTGGTGTTATTGTAGGTTTTTTTAGTGCAGGGTTGTCTATCAATCCAAGGCTACGAAGACGATCTTCATTCCGCTTAATACGCTCAAGCCGAGCTAATTCATATGGTGATAGATCGTTATTCTCGTTTGATGACATTGTAAAATTTGTAAGTGATAAGAAGGTGCACCGTCCAAAAAAAAGATTTTAGGTGAAGTCTGTATCAAAGATGTACTTATAAATGAAGGTCACCGCCGAAACAGAAAATACAACGAATAATAGGGTGTAGTCCTCTTCTTGTTGTAATATTCTGCTGTGATCGGCAGAACTAGCAGGTTTAATTCGGTCCTACTTATTTTGCAACTTCTTTAAAATATATTATGCTCTCATTTATCCGTCTGTCCGTCACATAATAGTAATTCTTCTGGGAGTGTATCTGTATGGGATGGTCACCATACTACTTTAATAACGTGCACTGGAACCAGTGCAGTGCTGCGAGGTTTCAGTGCATGAAATCTGCACTAGTGAAGCCCCAAAATGCACGCATGAGCGATAGCGAATGCGGGCAAGTGGGGCTGAACGCGTGCAGATTTCATGTACTCAAGTCTCCAATGCAATGCACGTGTTACAGTGAGCGTTATTATGTATGACAATGAGAGCACATATTCGAGCACATCATTGCAAAACAACGAGCACCGTGTAATTGCTGCACAGTATGCAACATATAGATATTATTCATTATGAAACTTAATAAATCTTCAACTCTCTTCCTCATATTGTAAGTGAGCGGTACCACTAAATCTGCCCTCCTTTTAGCTCTTTTTGATCTCTCTTTAGCGATGTCACAATGCAATTGCACGGTGCAAGTTGTTTTGCACGGTGTGCAAGAATATCTGCACTAGTGGTCATACATAACATAGGAAATTAAGTAGAGATTAGTATGCTCAACTCTCTCCATGTATGTTGGTAGTCGGTAGTCGATAGTAGTTACTTTCTCTCAGTAGCTGCTGAAGTTGCATTGAACTCTTGATTTACTCAACAGTAGTGTGGTGGCTAATCTCTCTACAGAGGTTAATGGCTAATGCTGAAATTACAAAGTAGGTGGTAAATTATTATCTTCGATAGGGATATAGATAGGTGCAAATTATATACGATGCAAAACAATACTATTATCAATCGAACATCTATACTATCATTGTACCGAAGATGCATCCGAAATATTCAACAAATGCCTGAGTATAATCAGCGTGCTTCTTACCTGATACATGTTAGAGAGTCATTTCGGAGAAGATCACATTTGCCACTAAACTCAAGAGATGTGTTGCTTGCATATCGAGATGGAGTTCAACAAGTAGATAATATGGAGTACTATCACAGCCAAATGAAGTTGAAGAATCGAGAAACGATCCAAAGAACATCAACTATATCAGATGCTGCAATAAGTGTGGAAGAAGAAGATGATAACGACACAAACAAATCTGTTGCAGATTGGCTCACACAACAACTTCCGCATCTGAATCAAAATGATTTGACAACATATTCTAATAGATTGAGAGATGATGGATTTGATTCAGTATCATTTATCGAAGAAGAGATGTTATTAGAAGATATATCTTTTATGAAGAAAGCCCATAGAAGAGTGATAGAGAGAAAGATAAAAGAGTGGAGAGATAGTAGATAGCAAAATCTTATTTGCTACAATTGTTAGCTTAGTATATCGGAACGGAATCATTACCTTTCATCTAAAGTGCATTCGTATTCTACAAATCTGATGCACATGCACATACTACTATCTACGATATTCTGCCACCATATCTGATATCAACTCTCCTTTGTAGTTTCCAAAGTCAACTGGTATGTACTCAAAACCACCTACAACTTTGAGTAGAGTGTCAATGTCATCGTCTCCGCTTGATACTACAGTCACTCTGCTTTTCATTTTCTTTGTCAGAAACCAGCTCAATAGATTCCAACCAATCTCTGCCCCCTCCATCATGCAGGACGACATCTCCACGAGTTTCATCAGCATCCTGGCCTTCGATCCTTTGAAGTACAGTGGCATCAGGCGAGGTAACATCAATTAGTTTAACCCAAACATAATAAACCACTGATAGTATCGCCATCATTATCTGATGATTTGCAATGGTTGTAGGTCCTTTTTGTCCTTTCCTCTCCTACTGTGTCATGACCTACTCACAGAAGATGTAGATGACTGACATATGAGTGAGTATGCGTTGTGCAACTCCACTATCCGTTGAAGATCGAAATTTTACATCTACTCTCTCCTCGGTAGTAAACCACAGCCATAAACGTTATAAGGTTGACATTCAAACAACTAACTCAAGTCTTCTTACATAGTAGGAGTATTATATTACTAAAAATCAGTATCACTAGCATAGCGTCATGTCAAACCCAAATCAAGATCCTTTCGATGCTTTGCTGCGGGCTGCGGTAGTTGTAGATAAAAACAATGAAGAGATCGAGACACCTAAAGTCGATAATACTACTACTACTACTACTACTATTGCTTCTAGAGCTAGAAGTGATAGAAAGAATAATAATAATGATAAGAAGCGACAGGCATCTACCCCATATGAAGAACAACAAGATGTATACGGCGATGATGATACACTAATCGATACTGGGAGAGATGTCGATTTAGCACCAGAAGGAGGTACATATGATTCACATCTTACACAGCGAGAGAATACACCGAAGAGGAGGAGAAGATCGAGGAGTACTAAGGAGCAGAGTAAATTATTCTCTACTCTCGACATTCAAGTAGAAGATATTGATAAAGACGACAAAGATGAGGAGGATGGTGGAGGTGGAGACGAGGATGAGGCGGAGCAACAACCAGCTAATGTGAGTAACTATACATTCTGTACATATCTTATGTTCATATCTTATGGACACATCTTATATGCACATATCTTATATGCACATATATCTCATATGCTCATATCATATGCACACATATCTTATGCTCACATCTTATGTTCACTGTCTATTATTATTACTCAGAATGAAGAAGAAGGAGAAGATGACACTGGTGGAAAGGCAATTAATTCAACAAGTGCAGCGGCAAGAAGAAGGGGTTCACAAGTGTTGGCAGATGCCCAACGATTACTTGACAGTCATCATCAAATCGAGTCTATGCTTCCTACTAAACAAGCAAGTCCATTGTGTAACCCTAACCATCTATGCTATATGAACACTGGTTTACAGACATTAGCCCATATGCATTGTATTTCAAAATGCTTCTTGAATTCGGGTTTTATGACTGATTTGAATGACGGCAACTTCGATCAGCATGGTATAGTTGCACTTGCTTTTCATACGATACTCAGAAGAATCATGAGCAGCGAGAGAAGACAACGGCAGGGGATCAATGCAAAAGAATTCAAGAAGTCAGTAGACTTCTGTACACGGAACTTCCCTGCGGGTCAACAAGATGTTATGGAATTTCTTACCTATTTGATCAGGACACTTCACCAATCTACAGTAGATATTACTGGCAGGAGTAAGATATCCGATTTGTTCAGCGGAGACATCGTCAGCACAACAGTTTGCCCAGAACCAGATTGCCAACATGAACAAGAAAGGACTGATCCGATTTGGAATCTTGATGTTGAGATTGACCCGGCAGCTAAAGGGAGAGATGATTCTCTTCAGTTGTGCTTACATAAGATGTGTGAGCCTGAGACACTCAATGAAGAGAACAAGTTGACATGCCAAGGTTGTGGAAGAAGTGTACAATCCACAAAGTCGATTAAGTTCATACCTTCACCTATTTTGATGATTACATTCAAGAGATTCATTGACATACAGAGAAAGGATGGATCGTGGCTGGGGTTTCCTATGACACTTGACATGACTGAGTTTTCTACTTCTACTGGTCGTCGTCGTCGTCGTAGAGATGATCTTCTCTATGATTTGTTTGCTGTCATCAACCACGAAGGTACAACTGTACGCCGTGGGCATTACGTTCTATACATCAAGATTGATGATGTCTGGAATGTTTACAACGATGGTGCACCCATCTCTCAGATTACAGAAAGTCAAGTTGTAACTGACAAGGCGTATGCACTTGTGTACGTGAAACAATCCGAGTTCAATCGGTTGATTCCGTCGCCGGCTACACAACGTATTGTCGGTACTATCCGACCTCCCCGTCCCCCAAGTGCCTCAAGTCAACCGCCAAAGAAAGCGGTGGCTACTAGACAGAAGAAGACACCAGCTAATATCAATACCTCGGCTTCTCAACAGAAGAAGAAGCGCAGTAGTTCTAACACTACTGCTGATAAGTCATCTACTGCCAGTACGAGAAAGAAACGAACGACAACTAAGAAGCGTGCTAGTGATTCTAACACTACTGCCGCCCCTAAGAGGAAGAAAAGTAGGACGCAGCCTCAATGGAAGAGATTTCAGCAGATAGACAATGACAAGAAGAGTGATGATGATCAAGTTCCCTACTTCAATCTTCCGTTACCAGATGATATGGAGATAGGAGAGCGCACAAACACAAAGTTTGGTAAGACAATAGCAAAAACATACTACTGTCTTAACAAACTTTGTACAAAAAGGAAATCTGGTGTTGGCGAAGGGGTTGAGAAGGAGTTATGTATGGGCTGTGCTACTAGAATCAAGAAGTATAGAAGGGAGTTGGAATTTGACAAAGAGTTTCAATTTCAGCTTGTTGATAACTTTGATGAAAAGCTTAGGAGAATAAACGGTAAGTGATTTGGTATACTTGTGTTATCTTTGCCACAACTTTTATATTTGCCACAACTTTACCACTTACAACGACATCTTAGCAAAAGTCCACGATAGTTACCCCGACGATTACAAAGGATTAAAACAACAGGTGGAAAACGGGTATCAGTGTCTTTTTCGAAACAAAAACATACCTTTCGGTTTGAGGACAGCAGTTCCGTCTGATTCGGCACTAGTCCGGCAGTGTCTCTGCGTGCTATTCAATCTCGATAATGATGTAAATGTATGTTTTCGTTCTCCTACAGAAGACTATCTCGGAAAGAGAGAGAAAGAATCTGAAGTAAGTGATGCACCGTCAGTAAAGGAATTCTTTCAAGAGTTGGCCTTCTGGCTGTTTGATAAACTCTATGACAAATACAAGAAGGATGAAGACCTCAAGAATCGTCTTCGTACCATTTTAGGATATCTAGAAGACCCAGCTCAGCTGCACAAGCTCTGGGAAGGTGACGAGTTCGAGTACCAAGATATCAGTCGTGACGAAGTGTTGTTTGACATTCGTGGTCAGTTAGAATGCTTGAACAGTATATATAACGAGAAGGGTCATATCAGATCAACATTTTATAATATGTATCATGAAGATGAGGTTTCACAAAGGAAGGCAGAGATTGCCGCTATTGATACTATATTGAAGGCATTTGAACGTGATGTCGAGCATCATAGTAGAGACAAATCATCAAGTTGGGTAAATCGAGATAAAGATGTTAAGGAATTTCTGAACTGGCTCAAGCTCCGGCGGGATATATTGTGTCAGAACAGTAGGGCAGCTAGAAGATCAGAAAACAGATTTAATGCACAAGTTCAAGAATCGATCAACAAGATAGATAGGAAGAGAGATGATGCAAAAACATCTCGTGAGCAGAATGGTACTCTTCATCCCGCAGTTGCTTATATTGCAAATAGAATTCAACCTCCCGACTATGTGACATATATGAGGACCATTGTAAGTTGTTACCGTTGATAATACCTTGTACACTATTCTAACACAAATGCATATCCTATCCCCACCAGCGCAACGAGCTTGAACAACAACAAAATCAATTCAATCAAGATATCAAAGAACTCCAGAAGACAGCTTTTTACAAACTGTTAAAAGATGCTCAAAACAATAACCAAGGTGATCAACCACAGAGTGATGATGTCTCTCTCCGAAAAATAGAACTCGCTTATCATCATGAAAATCATACCAATCGATGGTTTCAGGATAAGTTTAATGGAATTCGATGGAATGGAGTCTGCTCGTTTACCAACGATGAGTATGCAAATGCGGGAAAACACCGTCCTGAACTCATTGGTGAATTATACCGTCGTATACTTGTCCGACTTGCAAAAGAATGCATGATGAAAGGATGTTCAATCAAGCCATCTGATTATGATCGTGCCAAGCAACTGTTTGCATTTCATTTGCATCACTTAGAAAAAGGACAGGTAATCTCTGAGCTGAGAAATGATATTAACCAAATGTCCAAGGAAGCAAAGAAGAACTGTGTAGTGTTCTGTGCGGGTTGTCACAACCAGAAAGAACACGACAACGTGTACAGTATTCCGTTAAATAAGCTTCAGAATCAGCTCATATATGATGAAGGCAATGAACATATATCTGGCCGCGAGTTGGTTCTTGATTTTGATTTGGTAGTTGTTGTTCTCAAGTTGTTTGTAATGGGTGGTGGCCGATGTGGATCTACTACCCGATGTACCCCGAATGTATTACGATCTATCTTCTTCGATCACTTTCGTATCTTATTTGATGATACCGTTGATTATGATGTTGATGATATGTTCAATAATCTTGACGATGGTGACAAATGCAATCAATTGGTAAATTCAGCTATTTTGGGAGCATTGAAGAAGCGGAGTGAGAAATGTGCAAATCCAGAATGCACGAAGCGCTTCATGAATATATCATCGTTTCATTCAACGATCATTCACTGGGACCATACCGGAGGTAAAGAGTATGAAGCAGCTCTCATTAATGATAAAGGCGTCGTAGTCATGTTGAATGAAGTTGGACGATACCTTGGAGCAACATGTGCATTTTGTCATGGAGAACAACAACTACCAAATCAAAATCAAGAACCAACTCGCGGCCAGATATATGTTCATTGCCTTCATCATATATGAGCTGATTCTGAAG
>Ga0214480_100117_pt1 | contig 34122 bp, 23 predicted proteins | sample M1_20Mar14CPVII9_3_FD_165042 | JGI IMG/M metagenome (GOLD analysis project Ga0214480, IMG submission 165042) | Marine eukaryotic communities from Monterey Bay, California, United States - M1_20Mar14CPVII9sort6BwellE17 | ecosystem: Environmental > Aquatic > Marine > Unclassified | place: USA... | reverse complement strand
ACTAGCCACCTTGGACATATTACTACGGCTATACTTCTTCTTACTAGCCATCAACTTCATTTCTTTAATCCTACCCCTCTCTGCTAAGAACTGACTTGCCAATGGCTTGATATTCTCCTCCCGATACCCAGTGTACTTGACAAGTGTAGGACTCCAGGGGTTCCTCCCTGAGACCTTCCTTGCAATTAGAACCGCAGAAGAAGCAAGCTCACTTGGCTTATAGGTAGTGATAAGGTCATAACTGAGCAAGCTCTCTTCCAAAATGAAGGATGATAGAAGAACAATCTTCTTATCAGCGTGAGCAGCATTCAAGTATCGAACAAGAAACTTGTATGGATTTGGGATACTGAGCTGATAGTTCAAAGTTTTGAGGATGTTCTCCTCCATATCCAAAATCTGTTGATGGAGGATACAAGGAAGAGAAGCAATGAGGTAAAGTGTGAGTGTATGGTATAAAGTATAAAGAATATGTGCAAGATAGCAGCATCAGAACAGAAAGTGATTCAAGAGAGATACGCACCTCTTGCTTTGAGTAAGCATTATCACAGACATAGACAAGATCGTGAAGACCAGGAGGGTAAATCTCTTCATACTTTGATGCAATCAGGAAGGAAGTAACACCCACAAGTTGTAACTTTCGCCTTGGTACTTCCTTCTTGGCTAGAAAACGATCTACAATGTTCACCGTGATGTATAGAGTTTCAGGAAAGAATTTCATCTTGTAATGTACATCAACTAGCCAATCTACCAATATAGAGCGCATACGTTGATTGATCTCAGGTTGACTATTCAAATAAGGACCAACTATCGCTCGATGCTCTTCACTTCGGTGGTAGGTATACATCTCAGAGATGTATTCAGTGACAAGTAGAGGATCATTCTTTCCACTCGCATCAATATCATCTGCTGGACCATCTTGATATGACGGCTTGGGCTTGGAGAGACTTGTAGGTTTAGCCGAGGATGACAAAAGTTTTGTTGGCTGATGAAGCTTGCTTTGGAATGGCTTGAGTACAGGAATGTCAATGTACTCAACAGGTTGCTGCTTGTTAATTTCCGTCACCACAGTCTTCTTGTGAACAACAAGGCTTGATGATTCCTCTGTAGACTTGTAGATTGTTTGAATGTTCCTTTTGTGAGACGGCTTGGTGGCCTTTGACTTGAGAGCCTTTGAGTTTCCGGAGACTCCACGGTTAGACACATCCTGAGTTTGAGCAGAAAGGGAGCATATATATTAGTACCGATATAAGAATAATTACTTGCAACTAATACACTAATGATTCTTCTTACCTTGAATGCAACACGAGGTTTTTCGTTGGGGTAGGTGTGGTTCATGATTGTTATATATACTTTGTGTCGGCGGCAAAATGCAATTTATGAGACGTTGGGTCTACAGAATGTGTCCTCGTGTTTCTCCACGCCTTGAACCGTTGAGAATGCTCCACCGTAGCCATTTCAACTCTCCTTATCAGTTGAGCAGTTGCAAAGCAACAAAAATCTCATCACAAAAAAGATACCGGCACCGGTATCCTAAACCCCAGTATTTACTGACTTATGCTGTACTATTATTAGCCGGACGTTGGGTATACCAGTCTACTATACTGATACTGTCTGTCTAGGCATATTCACTGTAAATTGGCTCCGAATAGGCTCCGTCCAAACCAATTCGCTTTTGGCTAAAGCAAAGGTTGATATGAGCAACAGAAAACTTCATCACACGAAGAGAGTCAATAGAACAAACTTACATGACTGTCATACTATTTTGAAATCGCTTGTGTGGTTCAAGTAATGAAAGCTCTGAATATTCTCCCTCTGGTATACCCGTTATGTCCTCTCCCAGTCCTTGTCTTATACCTTCTAACCAATCTCGTGTATGTGTGTTTGTTAGTGTGGAATGACAGACTAGAAATCCTCCAGGCTTGACATACTTCCATACGTTTGAAGCGTATTGTCTCATCTTACTTCCAACACCAAAGTCACACCATAATAGATCGATTGACTCTACTTCTGAAAAGTGTGTGTCTAGAGCATCAAACGCATCTCCTCTGAGGAATTCAAGATAGGAATCAAGTCCGAGTGTTCGTGCTACACTCACAGCTCCCGAAGCTGTCTCTTTCTGATGATCACAATTATCTATACATAACAAGGAAGAAGTTGATTTTGTATGAGTTGGTGTCGTCATCCATTCTTCGACTCTTGGAGTTCCAAAGGGATAGTCTAGCATTCTTAATCTTCCTTCCAAGTCAAGTTCGACAACTCTCTTCATTTCATCGTCATTATCTTTCAAAGCTTGTAGTATAAACAAAGTTGTATACCCAGCCCCGACCTCAACAACTTTCCTACTCTTTGTAAATCGTACTAATGAATAGAGCAACGGCCCTGCATTCTCTACGCCCATATGGGGGTTGTAAAGCGGCCATACATGCTCTCTAAACAACTTGGAAATCATTGGAGATGTATTTCTGAAGACATTCCGTACTGCATCATCATGTTCAAACAAAACCTTTTCATAATCTGGCATGTTTTTCAACTCATCATTAACTATCGTTTCAAATAATACATCTGTTCGGATAACATACTTTGGTCGATTACCAGATGACACTGGGGATCCTTCATGTAATGGCCAAAGATAACGTGCGCGTTCAACACACTCTTCTGACACTGCCTGAGGGAACACTAATATTTGTCCAGTACGAGGTTTGATAGACGCAATTACTTGTCCATCACCTTGACTGTCATCACTTCTTTCAGATAATGGTTCGTAGAACTTTGTATGACCTCCAGTAAAGTCTTCATTCAAGTATATCAAAACGGTGAGCCGTGATACAACTTCTGATGTAGTTGAGTATTGATGAGATGCCTCCCAATACAAGTAAGGTAATGTGCCACTATTACTATCATCATCATCATCCAACGAAGAGCCTCCGGGAGGGAAGCCCGCATCGATGTGAGGAGCAAAGCTTTCATTCTCATCAGGTGCATATCTATATATTCTAAATCTTCTATTAATGCCAGCAAGTGCATATGTTGTTGTACTATCTTCTTCGCCATTATTATCTAGTCTCAACTCTTTCTCGGCATCAATTACTCCTTCTAAATCGACATGTGGTCCTATTAAACTCAGTAATGTATCTGCTACTGCCTTGGATATAACAATTTGCATAGCTCCATGATTATTCTTTCCTGCATTGTAGTTACCAAATTGTAGTTCTTCACATGTATTGAGTATTGATTCACATGTTTCCAATGATAATGCATTTTCTAATGTAAAGGCATTGGAATTGTGTAGTATACCTTCTAATCCTAATCTCTTTGGCTTATCAGCAGTCATACTTGCAACGTTTGATGCATCCTCATTATCAATTACTGCAAAAGTTGGTACGCCTGAGCACAATATGAATTGTAATTGAATTACAGTGAGATGATGTAATTGAAAGATTGCAATGAGATGATGTTACAAATAAAAAGTGCACATGATACGCTCAAATTATCATATGATATGATGTCAGAAGTCACGTACCAACTTTAGACAAGAAACTATCTTCATCATCATCTGGACCAGTTCGTATACGAATAATATCACCACCCAACTCTGGGGCAACAATATTTGATGTAAGATATGACGTACTACTTGATGTTTGATGTTTTGCAGAAGATGTGTCAGCTCTACTTTTCCCGACAAAACCACCACCGCTACTCGCATGAAGAAAACCTAAGGAATGATACCAATGTAGATGTAGTACCAATAGCACTAGTAGCTCGGGATAGTTGATGGGCATGATTGATAATGCTAATATCATTTAAAGGGGAGGGGGGAGAAAAATGACAATCAGGATACCGAGGATACCAAATAGAGAGTTAGTTATGAAATAAAGCAAGGCGATCCGTGCTCATACTAGAGTGAGCTACTCAGTAGATACAAATATACATTAATCAGTTACATATTCTACGACAACACTCCTATACTCCACAACAAATATAGAATCAATTATCGTTCACACTTTCTACACATTTTTTCACACTCCACAAATGTTGATTTCGCCCATGTTTGCTGCCACCTTGCCCACACTCTCACTACTAGGTCCCGTATTCAGTTCAATACTTGAAGAGTTAGCCAAGGTACTCTGGATAATAGAGTCATCAATACTAGGCATACTGCTTAGCGTAAGACGAATCTCGTCAGAATCCTGAGGCAACTGAGGCAAAGATGGATCTTCATTGGAGGGTTGGTGGACAACACCTGGTGTCTGATGGGCTTTGGCTACCTTCTTCTGATTCACAGGATACTTGGCCTTCTCCGTCTTCTTAGCAACCTTTACTTTCTTCTCTTTCCCTCCCTTCTTTGTAGGAACCTTGAGTGTAATTGAATTGGATAAGATGTCCGATGGATTATGTATAGGCTTCTTTGTTGATAAGTTCCTCTTAGCTTTCCATCCCGGGCTTGGAGGAGGAGGAACTGGCAGGCCATGAAGTCTTGCCCATACGCGAGTGAACATTTGCTTTTGACTACCGGGCTTTAAAGCTGTCGTCTCAGCTCTTCGGAGCTCCTTCGTCCTCGCAATCTCCGCCTTCAAGTCTTCAGGAACAAACTTGCATTTCATGAAGTGAGTGTGCACACTCACAAAGTTGGACTCGGCCGCAGATATACTATTCCAGAAGAACTTGCGCCCTTCAGCACGTCCACTACAATGTCTACATTCGACACCGATTGTACCGATTGGCTTACTCCTCCTCTTGTTCCTGTCTGCTTCAGTAAACTTGCATGGCTTGAGCTGTTTGATGGTCAAGTACAAGAATTGAGCACATGTTCCCTTATCTTCATCAGTTACCAGTAAAGTCGATTCATCATAGTTTACATTGTTGTTTAGTACCACTTGTGCGTTCGAGTCTGCACCTGAAGTAATGTCTGAATACTGTGATGGCAAAGGGAATGGTGGTAACGATGGATCTTTACAGAAGTAAATTCCACCAGAACTATCAGCCAAACCAAGAGCCTTGGCAGAATCGTCCCAATACTTTCTGGTTGACAAACCTCTTGATCCCTTATCACTCTCACTTTGTAACTTGACAAACTCGGCTCTAACATTCGGTGGCATCATCTTACAGTCCGCTAAATGAAACCTTTGAATGTCAGCAACACTCTGGTACATACGAGATATATTGTTGGGGAAGCAAACACTCCTGTTTGTACGTTGGTTGGGTGGCAATGATAAACAGTGAATGCACCCAACACCTACTTGTCCAACTTTCACACCTGGCGTTGTTGGACTACGAACGTTGATGTCACCTACCGATGCGGTGAATACACATATGTTGCTACGGAGAAAGCACCGCAATTTGCTCAAGTACTTGGTATCCTCGGCTAACCCCAATGCTACCTTACCAGAGAACTTATCCTTCTCGGCAACGTCTGGTAGAACGATACTCTTGACTTGTTGAGGAACAATCCCACTTTTAGGTTGAGATGGTGGTGGAAGAGGAGGTGTGATTGGCCTGCCAACACGACGCAAGTCAATATGGATACCACCTGTCCTGTCCATGATACCCAACATCTTTGCAGTATTGACAACGTACGAAACAATGGTACTATTACCTCGCTTCTGCTTTCCTCCATCCAACTCTTCCAACCTTGCCTTCAAACCAGCAGGTACATGTGGGCAGTCCTTAAAGTGATCGATCTTCATATCCATGATGGAACGATAGATTCGTTTCATACTCGTTGGGAAGCATGTATGACGTTTGGTACGATCCTTACTGTCTTGACAACGACAGTAGACACAGCGAAGACCAACTTGACCGACAAGAACAGGCTTCTTCCTACCCGGAGCTGGGACCTTGGCATCTTCCTCGGTAGCAGTGAACACCTCGATGTTATTACGAAGGATACAAAGTGTTTCATTTAAACAATCTTGATCAGTAGGCATGGCAAGGAGTAGCATCAAATCGATATTTGGATCTGCTGGATTGCCAATTGTTCGTATCTCAGAACGCATGGCAAGAGTCTTCATGATATCTTGTTGATTAGGTAGTGGAATCAAGTTACCCTTTGGTTTGGGAGCAACAGAACCCACACCAGGCAGAGGAGGTAGAGGTGATTGACTTGTCGACTCTTCCAATCCACGTTCCCACGAGAAACTTGGACGATACAGTAGACTCTGTCCAGGATCTTCATCAAAGCTACGGAATGATCGTTCCTCAAAGCTTTGAGAATTAACTGCCACACCATCGTACTGAGGATGACGATTACCCCAGGGCATATGTCCTTGAGGACCACCATACGTTGGTTCATATCCTTGTTGTGAATGGTAGTAACCTTGAGGCTGATCACGACCATTTTGATTTCCATAATAGTTTCCATAGTAGTTCAATGGTGGCATAGTAGGATGGCCATCACGCTCCGACGATTCTCGTCCTTCCATCGAGGCACCTCCGTCTCGTACCTCAATGGTACGATCATCTCTTGATTCCTCTCTTGCATTTGGCCTTGGGGGTTGGAACAATGTAGCAGTAGCTTCCTGACGAGGAGATGGTAGACTATGTCCACGCTTCTTCATTGGAAGACTACCCACAGATGGAATTGCTGGGAAATCGTCATCCATTACCATATCATCCTTTTTGGTATACTTTGTCTTGTTGGGACTTAACATTGGATTACCTGCCGCCGGCATCGCACCACCTTGACCAAAGCTCAATGTACTACCAATAGTACTAAGTGTACCAGCGGGTACTTCCCAACTTAGACTATGTGTAGCATCTAATCCAGCATATGCTGACGGTTGATCGATATACCTATTCCAACTTGGACCCTGACCATTATCTAAACTACCACCTTCATAACTTGCACCAAGTCCATTTAACAAACTTGCACCGCTAAAACTTTCCCTTCCATGTCCTAAACTTTCCCATGATGCACCTTGAGTAATAGTTGGTTGATCTTGACGTTGTTGTTGTTGATCCTCAAGTGTTTCAAGAGAGTACGAGCGACGATTGCGTGTATTCATTTCAGACAAGTCTGGTGGGAAATTGTACCCTCCTTCTTCTGTTAGCTTTGCACGCTTGGGATAATGGAATGACCCACCCTTATTACCACTAACATTGATATGTTTAGGTGTTTCATCTGTAGCTTTCACCGATGACAATGTGCGTTTGTGTGCTGTTGCAATTGGTGGTGGCACAAATGGCTTGTTCTTCCTCATCATCATACCTTGACTGTCATTATTCAAACTAGCTGTATCCTTACTATTACTTTCACTAATCTTCATTGATACACGTCCATTTTCTAATGATTCTTCCTCCTCAAGCATCTTACTATTCGCTGCTTGGATCTCATCATTCGTGTCCTCGGATGCAGTCCTTACCCTATTATTCTCACTGTTACTATTATTCATTTCTTCATATTCGATTACAGATTGTTCTGCTACTTGAATTACTGCCTCTTCCCCCCCAAGCTTTGGCTGTTGGATGAAGCCACATAAGGTGGGTTGGTGCCTCTTCTCTTCAATAGCCTGACGGTATGGTAAGAAGGCACCACTCCTGGATGGCGAGAAGTGCACCACTGGACTTAGATCAACTGATGTTGATGCTGTATGGAGGGGGGATGATCGTGGTGACGAGCTACTATTCCATGATATATTCTGTGATACTGTAATTGTTTTTCCAAATTTATCCGCTGGATGTTCTGGCGGATCGATTGTTTGACGTTCATCGTTAGTATTGCGTGCTGTTGGGGGTGGACATCTAGATTCTTCTGCTACAGATGTCGATGGGGGTTGGAAGGATGTATTCAAGTTGTTGTTATTTGTATGTTTGTTCACAAGGGGAGCAAATGAGCTGTTAGGTTGAGTTTGAGTGTTCATCTTATATGTCACTCTCTCTATCTTCGGGGGGTATGTATTGTGGCCGATATTACACTATTGTTAGTCAATTGTTTTTTATGATAGATGTTGTGCATCTATTGCAATTGATTATGGGGGCGTTCACAGTTCAACGCTATACTTGTATCAACGCCAAGTGGCCAAATAATCACAGAAATTGGCGAGAGAGCTTTCTCTAGCAACTAATTAGCAAGTGAATTGCAAAGCAAGGGGTGGTGGCAAGTCCAATTCAGCGAGGATGATTAGGCGTGCTTTTCGTTGCACTACAAGAAAGAGAGGAGACATATGGTATCTTTTTGGCGAGGGTTGAGATCGCCAAAACAATGAATTGTTGATGGCAAGGGGAATGCATGGTGAGAGCAAGTGATGATGGATATTGCTTTTGTTGGGTTGGATTGATATATGATAGAGATCAATGCTGCTTTTTATATTCGAACGGCACCTAAAATAATTGCGCACATCATGTGAGCAAAAAAGATGCATTGCAAATTAATGCATACTACCTATCAGTTACTGTCTGAGTAGTTAATGATTACGCAAAAAGCTTAGCATATATGTTACATTTGATCGTCGAGAGTATTGCAGCACCCCTGGCAAAAATTATGTGCACATCATGTGAGCAAAAAAGAGATTATTGCAAAACATCATCTTCGGATTGATGATTGGCGAAGACGATTCGAGTATGCCGATGGTATGATCCGAATGAATATGCTACACATTAATGATTATCGATACCGCAATATAGGCCGCAAAATTTTACAATTGGTTTTCTTCGTTTTTGGTGTCAACAAAATAAAAAAAACTCTCTTGAGATCTCGATCTTTGCTCTTGACACTCTTACATCTTCTACTTCCGACTCATCATCTCTGACACTAGCATCATTATCATCATCCATACATCACTAACAACTACCTAATACAATAACCAATACAAGTACATAAACAATACAAACAAACAATGCATAGTCGACATCAAAGATCATCCTTTCGAGGATTGACAATTATCGAAGGTTCCACTAGTATCGAAGGTTCTGCAGCAAGTACAAACTCTAATAACAAACACCACTTTACAAACAAAGCTGACAGAAGACGAAGGAGTTCTTCTCTTGCCCAAAGCGATCGTAAGTACTCGCTCTCATCATCAAGTCTATTTAACTCATGCCGTCATCTAACAAACTCTCTCTTCCTACCTATCTCTATCTAACAGAAATACGTGATATAATAGCCAAGACGGTAGCCGAACTCAACAACAACAATAGTAATACTGCATCACTATCGACAGCCGAAGATAGAATAAAGCAAGTATTAGCTGATGTCAAGGAAAAGGGCTATAGTTCTGAACGAATCTTTAGCACAATTGGCAAAGCATCATCAGAATCTGCTGCACAAGACGAACTCATTCCTAAAGATACATTTGTACAAGGCTTGAAGAAGTTGGGCTGCAAATGCACAGAGGAAGAAGACTTGGAATACATTACGGATAGATTTGATAAGAATCAAGACGGATTCATCTCATTAGTCGAGTTTCAACAGTACTGTTACAATATCAATAGCGTTGGCTGGAAGGCAGAGAAACAGAGATTAGAAGCGGAGAAACAATCATCAAATGGCAACTGTATTGAAGAAAGTCGCTTTGATATTCGTGAAATCAAGTATGCTTCCACTGATGTGTATTCTACGAGTAAGCTATACTGGAAGGACAATATTAGTGTTAACATTACACTACGTTATTGCTCTGATCTAGACATTATTACACTTCAGATTCAAAACTCCGAGTCAAAAGATGATTACACTCCATTATTCATCAAGAAATCAGACATTGCAATTGACACATCAGCATTAGACGAGGTCACATCTCTAGCTGTACAAACAAGTGATGCAAAGACCGACGAAGATAAAGACCAAGTTAGACAACAAAAGCATTGGGAGACTTATTCTAGCTACCTTGTTACTCGACTCCAACTCAAAGAGGGTGCTTGTCGCTTGGCCAGGCTCACCGGTGATGAATTCGAAAAGCTAGACATACCAAAGCCATCCAACCTTTTAGCTCCACAACAAAAGCGTAGCGAACGTGTCAGTGCTACTGATAGTGTAACAACAAGTAAAACTATCGAGGATGAGTTTAATAATTTGAGTGTCAAGTTAACGTCGGAGAGTAGATCGGCTCGTAATAGCAGACAGGATGCCCAAGAGTTATCATCTGTTGTGGAATCTGTCTTGACTGAGATATATGCCGAAGATGTTGCAGCTGCCGCTGCTGATTTGGAATAATTGAATACTGTACAAGCACAAAGTCAATAACAAAGGACATAGACCCCAATATATGTATGAGGAGGCAAAGCCAAGAGTAGGAAAAGAGAGCATCCTAAAATTCAGGTCCAGGAGACAAAGAGGAAGAGCCCAGGTCAAGATTCTAACAACAATTCACATACTTATATTTTATTTAATAACTAACAAACTCACAACATTATGAAACATATGTAGTTCCATCTACCTAACCTAACTTGCCTATGACCTAGGTACCTATTACCAAAGCACTATATCGAATATCCAAGTAAGCTAGAGGGAAGAAACTTTTCTCACCATACCTTCGCATTCGCAATTTCTTGCAACTCTACATTTTGTTTGTTGTTTGTTGTTATTGTATTGTTTGCAATTTGCAGTGCGGCTAAACCTTTTTACCTTATGCGTCTAATCTTTATCGATAAGATATAGAGATAACAATCATTAGCAGAGGAGGAGAGAGGGTTTCCTTATTTAGTTGATCCATAATAAAAATCATATAAGTTGATACACATAAAAAACCTTTACAATTAAATACAACATGGCAGATGACGAAATAGATTACCAAGTCTCCTCTCCTTCCCCTTCTGTTATATACAACAACAACTACGATGAAGATTTCTATAGCTTGAATGGCACAGATGATGGCTACACACCCGATAATGATCCAAACGATGATCGATATTACTCAACAAAACATACAACTTCATGGCTAGATAATTTAATATCACAATCATCTGCAAGTAACTCAACATTAACACCCGTTGAGGATGTAAACCCTGACAATGTATTAGCAACATTAATATTTAATAGTATAGTATGTATACTGTTATTAGGTTTATATGAATTGTTACGACGATGGATACCAAGTGTATATAGTCAACGGTTAATGCATGAAAAGCAGAGTTATAATAATAGTAGTTCTAACAGTAACAATCAATTGGCTAGTCCAATTACAGAGAGGGAACGGCAATTTGTACAAGCTACTCATTTACACGCTTCAGGTAAATCTTTGAAACAATTTAGAGGAGCACAAGTCGAAGAAGAAGATACAAAGTCTTCCACATCTGCTATACACTGTCTCCCTATACTAGAATGGTGTATACCTGTACATTCCACTCCATGGTCAACATTCCGTCAATTGGCTGGATTAGATGCATACTTCTATTTAAGATATATACGAATGTGTTTAAAGATTACAGCCGTTAGTAGTTTTTGGGCTATTATCATTTTGTGGCCAGTGTATGCCAGTGGAGGTAATAATGCAGCAGGTTTCTACCATTTTAGTATGGCCAATGTATTACAAGAAGATAAAGGCAGGGTTTGGGTACCGACATTCTTTTCTTGGTTATTTACCATGTACTGTTGGTTCTGTATTAGAGGTGAAATGATCCATTATGTTGAGCTTCGGATGGAGTTCTTAGGAGGTGAAGAAGAGAAGAAAAGTGGTGGATATGGTGCTCCTAATGTGGTTGATGCTCATGCAGCCACTGTTGATAGTGATGGCAATGAAATCAATTCAAAAAAGAGCAAGCGGTCGAGATCTCCGCTACTAGCTAGTGACGAGGCTGATAGTAGTGCAGGCGTTACAACATCAGAAGTACCACTGGTTTCTCAACCAACTACACAAGTTCAAAAGGAAATGAAACAACATCGGTATTCTCTGCAGGTGGAAAGAATACCAGAAAATCTGCGATCAAACACTGCACTCTTCAACTACTTTGATGACCTATTTCCTGGTCAAGTTCATTCAGCCCGAATCACAATGAACGTGCCTGACTTGGATGCTTTGTCAGCTCGAAGGGACAGAGTATGCAGAAGACTCGAGAAGAGTTTAGCCTATTACAATGTCACTGGTATTCGACCAACACATATAGCTGGAAGACCCCGATGTCAATGTTTGGGTATTGAAAGTACACCAATAGATGGTTGGTGTGTGGCTTGTTGCTGTTTCTACGACAGTAATTGTAACAATCTGAATAATTTTGACGATGGTGATGAAGATGATTCACCAATGGAGGTGTATGCTAATCTACCCGAAAAAGGTGAAATTGTGGATAGTATTTTGTACTACACATGCGACCTAGCCAATTCGAATATACAAATGAAGGCCTTGCAGAATGAGAAGTTTATGATTGCTAACACCGGCATCTCGCCTCGAAAAAATGGCGATTCCGATAGGGATGATTGGTATGCTCATCCATTGAGCATGCTCCAATCCAGTGCAGCAATGGCGGCAGAAGGATTGCGTGAAGAGTTTGAAGTTGGAGAAGAAGACTATTTATCTGGTAACGGAATCAATGAATATGGCTCGATCAATACCCTAAGTGTGCCAAGGCGAAGTAGTCCTAGACGTGAACCACTGATCAATGGCAAAGTCCCGTCTCTCAATGAAGAAGGGGATGAAGGCTCAACAGTGTCATCACAACAAAGGGCTACTCGATATCACATGAGACGACCGTATATTTGGCTGCGATCAATTATGTGGAAGATGGGTGTTGATTTCCTGTCGGCCTCTCTTGACGAGGTCAAAAACAAGACTGACACCCACGTTGATCATGTTACTCGTCCTTCAATGTCATCGACTGGATTTGTCACCTTCAAGACTCTAACCCCAGTAACTGTCACCAACTCAGCACCACTAACATACAATCGAAATCCAATGCAAGTATCAATCGCCCCGGAACCTCGCGATTTAGTGTGGCGAAATTGTCAGATTGATTCTGATATCGGTGCTCAACGCGCTTTCATTGCAAATGTCCTCATCGGACTAGGGGTCTTACTGTGGTCTATTCCATTGACATTCATCCAAGCGTGGGCTAAAGTGGAGAATGTTGCAATGATACCAGGTCTAGAGTGGGTGGCCGACCTGCACGGGGGAACTTGGAAGCCACTAATCAACGGGTACCTTCCAGTTGTTGCACTGCTTGGATTGATTCTCCTTCTTCCACTCATATTCAATGCGGTGGCTACCCTATACGAAAGAAGAAAGACTCTAAGTTCTGTACAGAATAGTATCGTTGGACGCTATTTTTACTACCAACTGGAAAGTCCGCGTTAGTATTGTTTTATGATGTGAATTCATGTGTTCCATATGAAGTATTTGAGATCTGAGTGCTTTATTTGGCCTTTATGTATCTTCATTTGATTGCGTTTGCAAGCCGTATGCACTAACTTGAGTTACTATCGTCTCTCTTCATCTGCAAAAACCGCTAAACGCGCATCTTCCAGGCAAATATTTATATCACAGTAACCGCCGGTGCGATCTGGACCTCACTGGCTGAGATTATTGATCATCCTCAGAATCTTCTCGTTGTGTTAGGGGAGACACTTCCTATGCTTGCGGGATATTTCATATCACTGCTCATCACCAAGACTCTTGCTGGTTTGCCAATGGTATTGCTAAGACTCGGTGCATTAAGCCGAATGATGTTTCTAAGATCGTGTTTCAACAAGAAAAGACTCACACAACGAGAATTGAAAGAAGTATACAGAAAGCAACCTATCTACTATGGCTGGGAGTACCCAACACAGTTTCTAGTCATCATCATATGCTTTACATACGCGTGCATAACTCCTTTCGTATTGTGTTTTGGTGCGGTGTACTTTGCTGTTGCTTTATTGGTATATAAGAAGCAAGCACTATATGTGTACACACCAACATATGAATCAGGAGGACGGATGTTTCCTCAAGCAATCAGTAAAACTATATTTGCCTTACTGATTAGTCAGCTCACCTTTATCGGGTACTCATTAATCAGAAAGGCCGTCTTTCAGGTAAGTAGTTTGTGCAGGCAGTTTGTGCTCTCTCAATACTGATTACTATTCTAACATGACTATATACAACCCCACCATCTATAGATTATTTTGCTTGCTCCACTTCCGTTCTTGACGGCATGGTTCAGTTTATTCATCGAACACCGATATGTTGAGCCGTCTAAGAAGCTCAGTCTTGAGCGAGCAGTTCGAATTGATGCGCTATCGGAGAACGACCCTGAATTTTCTGTCGAGGCGTATCAACAACCTTGTTTGACAGAAAAAGCGGCGCCACCTCAAGAACAAACGAATGACGATACCTGCAACCAAGTGATTGAGAATCTCACTCGTTTGCAAAACGAATCTCCAACACAATCAAATGATAGGGGTGTTTAAGCTACCCCCATCTGTAAGTATGAAGCAAAATGTACAAATTAGGATAAATTTATAAGTGTTCATTTGTTTAGGAGCTAGAGCAATCTATGAGGTCAAACTTGTTGTTGCAGCTGTAGAATTTACCGTGTCTACTTCTGACCTCATATCGATCGTTGATTGAGATGTCGTCGTTCCATGGTCAGATTCAGACGACACATCGGCTAAAAGTGTCAAGTACTTCTGAAGATTACTTGACTCTGCAGAAGTCAGTAAGTGTTTGTTTCCTCCTGCTCTAGTCAGCCATTTAAGAGCATTCCTTCGATCATTCTTGAAGCCATGTGTACCACTAAAATAATAACAACCCAATTTATATGCAGCAAATGCAGAACCTTCACAGGCAGCCTCGACTAATTGTGCAAATCCCTCTTCTCTGTCCTTCTCAACGCCAAATCCACAAAATAGACAAAGTCCAAGGTAAGCTTTTGCATTGCAATCACCAAGGAGATCGGCAGCTTGACACAGCTCGACCCCCCTTTTGGTATCACAATCGATACCATCTCCTTCACCTAACAAATACCATCGACCAAGTCGAGCCATATATTGTGCAGATCCTTGTTCAGATTTCTCCTTTGTCAGTGTAATCATTTCTGAGATTGTTTCATGTTGAGAAGAGTCAATATCCTGCGACCGCTGTTCGAGGCCTTCATATGAAGTTAATTTCTCAATGTATCGTGGAATAGTTACTGGCTGTATAGTTTGTGTTCCAATAGGTTTCTTAGTGACAGGTGATAATATGATCACATCAGAATCTATGCATTCTTTGTAATGAGTTTCAAGACATATTTCATGATAGAAGTGACCATCCTCAGCACACACTGGTCGTTTCGGAAGAATATTGCAAATCTTGCAAGTATACTTTAATACTAGACGATTCGAGTCCATGTGATCTTAAGTACAGTGATATTATAGGCACTCATAAAGGTTGTATTGTTGTTGTGTTGATCATGTGAAAATTTCAGAGGCAGAGAGAGCCAAGATTTCATGTCTGCTTGATGTCTGATTGTCTTGTTAGTTAGCAATCAATAAGCAATCTCTTATCAAGTCCACTATATTGCAAGAAACATTGAAGAGATACTCGTATACCCTTATTAAAACCTACAGCACAATGTGGTCTTTGAGCACATATCAAAACTAAGTCTCCAGGCTCGGGTCGAATAACATTAGGCGTCCCAAGTACATGCTGAAGATTCAACTGCATTTGTGGATCTTGGGCCGACAAGCTTGATAATGTCATAGCATTCTAGTTATGAAACGAGAGTGTATTCAAATGTAAGCTACTTCAAAAGACGTATCCATATACAAAGATACATAAAATAATACACTCACTCGATACCAATCTAATCTAGAGCGTACCCCTAGAGGCCAGATATAAAGTCCACCCTCATCTCTCTTTTCATCAGATTCATTCTCAGGAGGCATATTCAGATAAATGTTTGCAGAAAAGAGTCCTCTGTTTTTATCTAAAGGTCCAAGCTCATCGACATGAATAAATCCCCGCTTCCATCTAGTCGGACCTCTCATTATTCGAGGCAATCCTCCTCCAAATGGACGAGTGTAGCCATGTTGTTGTTTGGTTTCTTCTCGTGCCAATCCTGCTCCGGACGACCAAGACTCTTCCAACTCTAGACGTAATTTATCCAATGGCCACAATTGATAGTAGTTTACTTTACCATCTTTATTGTAAGTAGAAGACTTTCTACGAGATATAAACTCTTGTTGTACTCCCTCAAAATACCCCTCATTTCCATTGCTATTATTGTTGTGTTGATCACGAGCTACTGCAACGTTATATGGAGAATGTTTGCCCAATGTGGCCACATCACTACTCTCTAGACCACGAGGTGTGCTAACTTTCCAATTGTTAGAGTGATGTATTGATTCTTTAATTAGTTCTTCGCCCAACTTCAGTGCACTTGCTTTATGATAGAATCCCTTGACATGTAATGCAGTAGCATCATGTTGGAATAATCGTGTTAAATGTTGAGGATGTAGTATACCATCTTCAGCTACTATTGTCTCAGCTGCTAAGCCCTTATCAATAAGTTCAGAAAGATTGCCGTAGTTTTCCTCTATATGTCGAAAGAAGTTTTGTATCTCTACGCTCCTGTTTTGATATGTCATGAATGTTCGTCTATGTTGTCGAATGATATGGCTTCTGTTTTGATATGTCATAAATGTTCGTCCATGTTGCAGCATAATATGCCGATTAATGAATAATGTATTCATTTTACTAATACATATACTACTCATTAATGATACCATAAGGTATGTGATGATATCTTCTTACGTATAGTAATAAAATGATGTATTGTTTTGTTGTTGCTTGCAAATAAAGTGTCACTATAACAACTGCCAAACACTAACACCAATGGAACGAGCGTTAAATAGATCTAATGACTATTGTCAGCATACCAACGGCTCTATTTTCAATACTACACCAATACTAACAGATACTAACTCATACATCAAAAGATGATGGCTGATGCAGGCTCAAGATCCGTCACAAGACCACCATTACTTGAAAGAAGCTAATGCATTTCAGGCAATAATCTATTCTACATAATTAAGTGCAATATATCTAAAACTTTGTCTTCTCATGATATACCTATACTCAAGGCTTGAGTTGTTTCATATCTGATGTTCCCAAATCATCAATGTCAAAGGCATGATCAACATTGACTAGTCCGGTAAAGTACTTCCTAGCAACACTAACAGAGTAACCTTCCTTTGTCAGCCCATCTAGATCATACGTCCACTCTAAGCCCATGACTTCTCCCATTTGATCTAAATACTCTTTTGCATGACAAGGAATGGATTCATTTGTGATTGCGACATAGATTCCAAACTCACGAATGGACTGTGTTGCTTCAGCCATGAGCTTTACAAGATCTAGTAGTGCAGGTGGTCTATTACGACTATGCCAAGTCACAGTTGATGGTATTGATGATATTATCTCGTTCATCACGCCACTATCTAGTATACAATCATAATCATCACGAACTCCAAGTTGGGTATCCTTTTCTTTATCACTACTTCTCGTTGATACAGATATGTTTGTCGATATACTAGTTGTTGCTTGTTCATTTTCATCATCTCCATATTGCCACGGAAGTTGAGTAATACTCTCTATTGTATCATCAGATATCAAATGTGATGGATCATATTGTTGACTTTCTAAATCAATTGCAAGACAATTCAAATGACCAGAGAACTGAGGCAGGAAATCTGTTAACCCATTACGGCCAAATGAATACTGCCATTCTTTCCAATCAGCTTCTGTTTGTCCAAGTGATAGAAATGGTGATGGTATGGGCTGATGTAACGACGAGGATACATGCACCATATCACCATCGTCATTACTTTTTGCATATGAAAGCGAGAATGAGGATATACATCTTGTACTCTTTGAATTCGATATAAATGAAGTCACAACTGATGGGAGGATTGCAATGAGAAAGATAGATATACTCATCATTTGGTATTTTGAGCAATCACTTATCAAGTAAGATTTTATGTGTTTTTAAAGTATCTTTGTTTGGCTGATTGAAGTAAACACCGCCCTCCCACTCAAACTCCACTTCACTTTACTACCGTAGAATACTTCTGGTTTGTATTTGCAACACGGGATATCAATACAACCAGGAGTGATGCTAGTTGACACCGCCCGCCATTCATCACGGATCACTTCGGATATCCAAGGATACCGGATCTTTTTACTTTTGTTATGTGTTGTTTATGTTGTTGATGTTCTTAGATATAATTTGTTGACTGAACATTTTGACTTTACATTCGATATATCCAACAAGTAATAGACAATAACAATAACCATGATAGTATCAAAATTTGCATCGGCGGTAGTAGCTCGAAGGAGCACTGCCGCCGCCGTCCTCCCCACTACCACAATGGCAGCTCAACGTTTGATGTCATCACAAAAGAACTTGGTAACACATGAAGAGGGTGTACATCAAACTATGCAACTATCTAAATCATGGCGTAACAAGCCATTATTTCGTAGACAGGGTGATGTACGATTCCGTACTGGTATGGAGGCTAGTAAATTATTAATTCAAGAGGCCGACAGGCGTGATGCTCATGAAATTGAGTATATTGAGTCTATATCAAGTACTATGGAGTGTTTAAGTCCATTGTTTGATAGGTTAGTGCCATTGTATTTGTTCCTTTATTAGTTATGAATATCAAGATGATTGATTCTAATGTAAATATTATCATTTTTTTCATTTCTATAGGAATCCTCGATATGCATTTGTTGCAAAACAATTAATGGAACCTGAGCGATTCATTCAATTCAGAGTTGCTTGGATGGACGATGTAGGCGTAGTACGATTGAATAGGTAATATAAAATGTATTTCATGTGTTCATAATGCATGTCAATATTGTCTGACAAATCCTTCTATTTCTTTTCTATAGGGGATTTCGTATCCAATACTCTTCTTCTTTAGGACCGTATGAAGGTAGGCGTCTATATGTTTGGCTATACTCACTTAACTCTTAGTATCTAATACATTAACAATATATCTGCATTCGATTATGAAGGCCCAATTCATTTGGGAAGTCATGTTGATGGGGGTTTGATTAAAGCATTAGGGTTTGATAATGTCTTTTCTAATGGTTTAACTGGGTATGATTTGGGAAGTAGTGTCGGTGGAAGTGACTTCAATCCCTTTGATAAATCGGAAGGTGAAGTTCAGAGGTTTTGTCAAAGTTACATGACCGAGTTAAGTAAGTATGTTGGTCCGGATGTTGACCATCCAACAATGGGTATGGGAGTTGCCGAGAAGGAGATGGGATATCTTTACGGCCAATACAAAAGAATCGATTCAAAGTGTACGAGTGCTGGTGTGCCGTTCATGAGTAGGAAAGACAGTAAAGTGCCTGGTCATGCAGTCGTCTTGTTTGCTAAAGAAATGCTCAAAGATAAGAATCAATCCTTAATGGGCAAACGATGTCTTATCCTTGGATCTGGTAAGAGTGCTAGAGCTGTTGCCGAGAAACTCCTTGAATATGGAGCAATTCCTTTGACCTTCTCAGATGAGTCTGGGTTTGTGTACGAACCCAGTGGAATTGATGAAAGCAAACTACGAACCATATCCAAAATCAAAACAGAACGTGGATCGATGCTTGGTCGGTATGTTATTTCAAGCACTACTGCTAAGTTCAATGAACCGGAGAGTATCTTTGATATCCCCTGTGATTTATGCTTCCCTTGCGGTGCGGTCAAATCAGTAGATGACGATGCAGTAACAAAGTTGGCTGATAATGGATGTATGGGAGTTATCGAGGGAGGTCACAAGAATGTTACAATTGAAGGTCGACAAACTCTCAAGAGTCGAGGGGTCATGTATGGACCTCACATTGTAACATTAACTGGAGCCAATATTGGCCATGCACATGGGCATAATCTATCTGATGAAACTTTAGAGGAGGAAGTACGAAGGATTTACAATGATGTAAAGAGTACAGCAACTGAGTTTAATGCTCGTGGGGATTTATTTGCTGGAAAGTCCGCGTTAGTATTGTTTTATCATGTGCATGAGGTGTTCAGTATAAAGGCTCGACGACTTGACTGCCTTATTTGACCTTAGTTTGCCTTTGTTGATTGCACTTGCATATCATATGCACTAACATATGCTATGTTTACCTCTCCTCGTCTTCATAACTTGCTACGCGCATCTTCCAGGTGGGTCAATGGTAGGATTCCTGAGAGTGGCAAATGCAATGCTCACTCATGGAGCTGTATAAATCGGAGGAATGGGATAGAAATATATTAGTAGGAATCTTTGTTATACAGATATTTACTCTCATATACTCTAGATTACTGTAGTTTTACATTACAACAACAGAAATACATATGCATGCTCTTCTCTATTATCACTCATTGTATCCACAAAACATCCACCTCAGAGATAGGAATCCATTAGCCCAATTTGATGTAGTTCTTTGTTCTCCAAGATGTTTCAGCTCTTTCCTCAGGCCAGGCAAATCTCTATAGAATGTCTCCTCCCATGTCGCTGGAATGAATGTTCCACTTCCTTTTCTAGGCTTGACTTGGTACTTTGCTGCTTTGCTATCTTCACTTAGTTCAACTCCTTCTGCAGTATTTGGAGATGGTAATACTTCCTCTTCAGCCTTATCCAAATTTTCTACTTCTGTTAATGATCGAACCCAAGTAAGTAGAACTCGAAGCTTTCTTTGTTGTAGAGGTGGTATTGGCCTTCCCAACCTTGCCTGTGTAAGAATTAAATCCGCACAATCCTCATCAGTCATTAAGGAGAAGTCTTCTAACGTTGCAGCGTCAAAGCTTCTTAACGCATACCTTGAATGTTCGGTAATTCGGAATACATCACATATCAAACGCATATCTCGGTGTAATCTAGGTGGCTCAATATCATTCACATCTGACGGTGCCGATGATTTATGCTGGTGAGACTTTATTTCCTTCTTTAATTTCTTTTCGGCTGATAACATTGATTTCATTTTGGCTTTAGATTGACCATCTGAGTTTGAGTTTGTTGTAGTAGTACTTGGTTTAGCTGCGGTTGTTGTTGTAGTAGGTGATTTGGATTTGCTCAATTTCATAGTAAGCGTTTATTATGGTACCTCCGAAGTGGTTAAACCTCCGATATATTAGTAATGTAAGGGTATATTGTTCTGTATTCCAATATATAGAGATAATGTATACAACTAAATAGTATCAATTTGCCCTCCGACAATGTAGTATATGCACTTAGTATAATAAGTAATACTTAGAATAGATTGTTCTTTCTGAGATCGTTGTGTCTCAAAAGTAAAAGGTATCGTGATATTGCAGCCTATTGCAATAAATTATGTAAATATCTGCACCGAATAACCGTCAGTATCTCCCTATTTCTATTACGCCACCGCTATTGCTCTCTCCATCCGTCCTTCAAACTACGATAACTAATACAACCAGCCACGGCAATAAATAAGTTGATTGAGCCCAACTCAAAGTTTTATTTTATAAGATCTACGTATCGACCTCAAAGAAAAATACTAGTAAGAAGTAAGATGATGACTTACATATAATATAATACAAATGGCACCACCTCCTGAACAACGCGATGCCACAGCTGTGAAAGATATCCTCTCTCAGTTATCACAAGACAAGACGGTGCTAGCGGAAGTACGTAAAATAGCCCTCAGGGTAAGTTTCAAAGTCATGTACCGATGATGTGTGGATGTGCTTCGTTGTAGGTATACTAATACACAATACTCTGCGTTACTGTAATTACACATGGTAAAACAGGGACTTGATATTAAGAGACAACAGTCTGATCAGGTCGATGCCACCAAACACAATACCACAAAAGATAAGAAGATAGAGAATAATAATATACAATCAATAAAACATAATACGCCAGAGAATAATGATGAGCATGATGATAATAAACTGGCCTTCACTTTTAGTAAAGACTCTGATACATATCAAAATATATTTTCAACTGTACAATGGTATCGAGATTCATTCCTAATCGGATCAGATTATGCAGATAAAAGGAGTATAGAGAGAAGTAATGAGAAAGAAAGTACAGAAGAAAAGAACAATCATCAACTCTTTTCAATTGGCAAACACTATAAAAATGAAGAGAAGAAGAATATCATTCCAAACTCTGATCCAGATACGGCATATGCACATACTCTTTTACTTTCTGCCGGAGAGAATTATCTTAACTCAATAGCTGCAGTAGATTTACTCCGTCCATATGCAACATGGATAGCATCTAGTAGTGGACCAATGTATAACACAGCCGTTAGATCAATGGCATCAACTATACCACTGGCACAAAGTTCTTGTGATTGGGCTATGAAAGAGAATGTCATTTGGGTATTGAAAGATGAGGAATGGCGAGAGTTTGCAAAGAGTATTACAACAACGTATGTCGATAAATCATTTCCTGACGCAAGTAAAACAAATCGATAACATACCCAGTTGATAATGTGTATTTGACCTTCAACTTTTGAATATGACCTCTTATACGATACTCATTTCTCATATTATCATAAAATAGAAAATAGATACACGGTACATAACAGTAAGATCAATCCTTTACATGCAATTAAAGTCTAAATATTTACTGCTAGAGAGTAGTTATTGCAACATCCGCCCCATTTACCGCGTTGAAAAAGCGAAAGCAGAGCTCTTTTGATTGTGATGACCCGTGACGGCCACAAGATCTAGTGATCGATGGAGAATGAAGTCGGTAGTCGATTGATTGGTGTGTAGGAATATGATTATCAGATAGTTTATAGGATTGAACATTTGGAGATATATGGAGATTGTGGTTTGCAACTTTGTATTGGTAAAAGTTTAGTACTAGAATATAAGGTTATAATAAGAAGAGCACAATCAATAATTATGATGGCACAGGGAGTTAAAGAATCAGTCATTCGATTAATGACAAGACTTTCAATACAGTATAATGCAATTAATTTATCGCAAGGATTTCCAAATGAACCACCTCCAACAAGAGTAAGATTAGCATTGGCACATGCTGTACTATCAGGCAATACATACAATAATGAAGATGTAACACACGCAACTGAAAAGGAGTTGTCAGAATCTCTTCAAAACTTATTGGTAAATGATGATATACAAACAAAGACTGATGTTCTTAATCAATATTCACCACCAATGGGTAGAGTTGATGTTCGTCAAGCTGTATCTAATTATTATAAAAGATTATATGATTATGATGTATCCGAAGATGATATAACAATCACTCTGGGTGCGACAGAAGCAGTTGCAAGTGCATTACGATCTATAAGTTCGCCCGGAGATAAGGTGACAATCTTTGAACCATATCACGAATTATATCCAAGCCAGTGTGCTTTGTTCTACTTGGAACAATCATATGTTACTTTGAAAGTAAATGATGGAGAATGGAAGTACGATTATAATGAACTCAAGGATGCAATATCAGAGAGTAAGGCAGTAATATTAAACTCTCCACATAATCCCACGGGAAAGGTATTCACACACAAAGAGATGAAGGAGATTGTTGATTTATGTATTGAACACAATACTTATATCATTACAGATGAAATATATGAGTGGATGACTTATGAAGATGAAAGCAACAACCCACGAGAACACATATTAATACCACAAACATTCCCAGAAGTTAGGGATTTAACACTCGTTTGTAATAGCATGGGTAAAAGCGCTTCGGCAACTGGTTGGAGAGTCGGCTGGTGCTTACACCCGCCGCATCTATCAAATGTTTATAGGGTAAGTTGGATTGCTTGTGTTTAATACAACCATGTACTCTGTTTGCATTCGCTCTAACATATCTTTGGTTAGGGCATTCATGATCAACTAGCTGTCATGTCGCCGCATCCTATGCAGTACGCTAGTCTTGTCTACTTTAATCTTCCAGACGAGTATTTCAAAGAAGAAATTCGTGATAGATACAAAAGTAGAGTCGACTTGCTAGCTGCAGCACTGACGAAGGTAGGATTTGGAGTTGTTCAACCTGAAGGTGCATACTATCTGTTTGCAAAATTTAGAGGAGTAGAGCAGCTGAAAGATTTGTCTGCTATGGAAGCAGCTATGTATATGCTTGAAAAGGTGGGCGTTGCGGTTGTGAATGGCGACAATTTCTATGGCAAATCAGCCGATGGAGAACACTATCTTAGATTTGCTGCATGCAGATCACTCGAAGATATAACAAAAGCGATAGAGTTGCTCAATAGACATCTCAATCCTCACAAATAGTAACAAAACTTAATATTAAGCTCAAAGTGTTATCCACATATCTTAAATCATCTCGTGTTCTGTATCATTTTCTTCGTTCTCAGTCTTTTGCTCAGATCCCTCAACTGAAGGAAGTTCTTGATTGGATGTTGCTGTATCTGATTCTTTTTCGTCATTTGTTATCCAATACTCGCGTGCAAAGATTGGTACACCATTCTTTACCACATTGAACACTACCATGAAACCGTATATTGTTGCACTAATGCCAATTAATAGTGAAACAATTGGATCAAGTACCCAAGCTCCCGGGGCCTTATCAATGATTGCAGTTGTTAAAAGTAAGCTTGCACTAAGACAAGTTCCGATTAATGAACAAATACCGTCTTTGTAAAGTGATGGCGAGTCCAAATCTTGAGCGTATTTGAATTTCATGATTGTCAAACTACCAAAGACAATGATTGATACGAATGATATTGTAAAGAGCAGACTGAGATCTCTATCTTCATCTCTATTCAATATGTCCACAATACCGACTGTAAATACGAATATACCAAGCATTCCAATGACTATTGATATTGCAACTGAAGCACGTTCTTCTCTCTTTTGTAAAGCAGCAAGCAACGCAGCATCAGGCTCATGTGGACAATAAAACCTCCACAATACTACCAGAGATGAAATAAAGTCTACGAAGTTCTCCAAACCATACGCCAAAATGAGTGATGATTCAGTTTTCTAAGTATAACCAAGTATAAGTAATGTTAGGTTGATCATCGGGGGTGATTTATGATATGATTAGAGATATAGTGTAGTGAGTATGTAGGCTGATCAAAAAATACACATAACTAAAATCACTTTCATTTTCTTATTTCACTTACAGAGAATCCTACACATCCACCTATCGCAGCAACCAGAGTACATACAAGACTAACCCACGACTTTAGTGTTGCAGATTATATTTCAACGGGCAAAGATTTAGAGTAAAGTAAGTACGATATTTGAAGTTGAACAAATTATAGTCTCATAATAACATTTAGATACATGAGATATGCACACAAAGCTTACCAACCAGAATGCATCCCGCTCATTAGGAGAATCCCACCATCTTCCTGGAAATGCCATTGCAATTATTAACGTATTTAGATCAACACTACCTAACACACAGTTATCCTAAATAATCCTTTCAATGGATGAATGAGTGATGAGAAATTAGATACTTGTATTGTCATTTGTCATGTATAGCGTTTTGGGGAAAATGTGCAAAATAAGTGTGATATTGGCCTTTTTTAAGTGCACTTATGTGGTATCCACGATACCGTACGGTATATACCGTACTTTTGCCTCTATATTGGCCCACAGGCTTACATAGTGTGTAATACGCACATAAGTACACTAATTTTATTCTTGTAAAGGCCCAACTGCCACTTAAATGGCCATTATTTGCACTTAAATGAAGTCCAAATTCGGCAATTCTAAGTGCACATTTTCCCCAAAACGCTAGTCATGTAGGGTATCCTTTATGGTATCCTCTTTTCAAGATGGGGAGTGCGCTAGTGTCAGGGGAGAAGATGAATGTTCAAGGTTTGGATGGCGCAAACAAACAGATCCAATGTCACTAATGTGATCTATGTGTATATTTGTAGTGGGTCAAGGATGGCAAAAGGAAGTGTCACATAGCCAGATCAAAATATAAACTAACATTCATGTTTAGAGTCTTTCTATTATTATCAAAGACCTCTCAATCCTTGCGTTAGATGCGATCTAGCTCTCCACTACACCCACGGCACCGCTCTTTTCCAACGCATCCAAAACTCCCTTTACATTCACCTTCCATGTATCTAACCTAACCTTCAGTGCCGACCATTCCTTCATACCAAATTGTCGAACGGCACATCGTTCCACAAGTACAACCTTTCGTAGCTGATCCATCTTAGCCTCCATCAATCCTGAACTGACGGCTTTGATAACCCACTGCTCCACTTCGTCCTCATTGATACTTAACGTGGATGCAATAGCACTATACGGAATCTCCTCATGCTCACTGGCAAGTGACACTAAACTCAACAGACACATATTCTTCATACACTCTTGTTCACTCAATCCATAGGTAGTAAATACAGATGCCTTATCGGGCATGGATGTAAAATCACGATAATCCTGTAACTTACCCTCCATGAATATCTTCAATAAATCATACAAGGGTGCATGTGACTTGGACAGTGAGGTTATGGCCGGGACGGATAAGATACGACGCTGAGTAGCAAAGAGATTGATAGGATCGCGTATGGCATAAATGGCTGCCTCACGAGCAGTGGACGTGGCCCCGTCATCAAGTTGAGATGCATCCTTATACGTATCCAAGAGTGCCAACATATAACTCTGTTTCCATTCCCTCACGACCTTAATCTTAATAACTGTTGTCTTATCCTCCTGTTCATCCTTGGCCAACTTTTCCAATACCCGATCCATACCCTTGGATAATGCACTGTATAATGTGCGTACATTCACATTATCAACGTCACCCCAAAGTTTCAATGATGCTGTAAGATTTGTTGGATCAATCATATCGGCTAAAGCCAAGGTACCCCTCGGCTCGCCTGGTACAAGTGTGGATATATCCCCCAATTCAATAACTTTACTCAGTAACATAACCTTTTCATTGGCATTACTACGAAGGTTGAATAAAGCTCCGACCATGGCCGATTGTTTCTCCTTAATATTTGAATCATCTGAACTAACCTTACCGACGGCATCGGCAAGTGCCCCACATAACTCCGAGGCAACACTAACATCATCAACTCTATCCAAATATACTGTTAATAAATTAATAACATTAACAACTTCATTAGTAGTGTATGTATCATCTTTTAATAATCCAGTAACTGCACCGTGTGAAATTATGTATGATAATAACTTGGCTGGATTGCCATTTGATATGGCGTCTGTGCATGACTTTTCAAATTTGGCTGGGTTACTTGTCCCCGGGGCTAAGATACTGATTAACCGTGCATTAGCATCATCGGATATATTAACAAGTGTAGAGGATGGATGTTGGGGTGGGGATACTACTCCCACCACTGTTGCTGTATTTGTTGTGGCCATTACTATTTTGTGTACCACTTATTAAAAGTTTATTATATGTGTGTTATTATTTTTTCTTGTTGTAAGAGAATAAATATTGTTCAACATTGACTAGAGAGGGTATAACAGGCTGTACTTAATGCTACTGAAGAGTAGACGGCGGCTTTTTAAGTCGGTACTGGGCGTGCGTATTGCAATGAGATTGGTGGGTGGTAAGATGAGAGATGTTGCAACCTTTTATTCCCAAACGAAGGCCAGACGGTGCACCTCCACAATCACCTCCTCGACTGGGCTCCTCGACTGAAGAGAAGATAATACAGGAATGTACACCATTACATTAGTTTATAAATATACTCTCTAAACACGGAGTGAAAGTCCACATGTTAATACTGATTGCGTTGTCTTTAGTGTAGTGGCGAATTCCAGAAGCTATCACAATCACATTAGTTTATATGTATACTCTCTTAACACGGCTTGAGAGGCCACATGTCAATGCTGATTGAGTTGTCTTTAAAGTACCAGCAAGCTCAGAAAGTGGTATCAAACCAGGACTACTTTCGTCTCCATCTGTCTCTTCAGGACCCCACAGTACTGCAGTATCACCTACCATGACACTCGATCCTTCTCCTTCAATATCAGCGGGGCCTAGATCCACCATTAGCATGTCCATGCATACATTACCAGCTACTGGATAGACAGAGCCTCGGATACTAACTCTGCCGACGCCACCACCTAATTCTCGAGGATATCCATCGGCAAACCCGAGAGTTAAGGTAGCTATTCTAACATCTAATGGTGCAACATAGGCTCGATCGTATCCTACTGACTCTCCTTGCTTTATTACAGCAACATGCTTGACAGTAGCCGTCAGAGTTGAGACCGCTCGTAGCTGTGGAAAGGATGGTCGTTGTCCATAGATAGCTCCTCCACAGCGAACATATCCACGAGTTTCCAAACCCAATCCAATCGAGTGAAAATGTTTAAGCGTTGTTGTGAGCAAAGCGGACGAGTTGTCTGTAGAAATACTTGGCACGACAATGCCTGCCGATCTGACTCGATGTAGTAGTGACCTAAATCGCTCCATTTGATCATTAGTGTATGTTGATGTGGAATTGGCTTCAGCCATGTGGGTATTCATTCCATAAAACTCAATCGGAGCACCGTCATGAACTTCTGCATCATATAACTCTTTGATGATTGAAACGGTATCCCTAATTGCACTAACTTCACTTGAAGAGCCAATCGAGCCGTCACTTATTCCATCTTCAGCTTGGGGTGTACCCACAACATCTAAACTAGCCTGTGGTGCTGGCTTTGGATGCTCATCGATTTTGAATCCCAGCCGACCCATTCCACTATCCACAAGGGCATGCCACCTAAGCTTCTTCTTAAGGACCGGTGTTTCTGCTTTGCTACTAATCTCATCTCCAAGTTTAGATGCTCTCATCTCTTTTTGTTGAGATGCTTTAGCAGCGTCTGCAATGCCAATAAAGGGAGTTGCTGCTGCTTTGTTTGTTATCGTCTCGTCTTTCTTTTCGGGTACCGGACTTCCTACTCTAGACGGATTCTTAGATGTGGTTCTTGAACTACTACCAATGGTGCTACTATCCTCAGCTGATGGCTCTTGTATTGCTGGCATTGATGTTTTGGCCGTGGCCTGTTTTTGTCCAACTAAGATCTGCCTTACTTCCCTCGCTAGATCATCACCTGTCATATTGGTTAAGGTTGCAGCTGCATGCTTAGTTTGTAATTTTGGTGGAGGAGGAGCTGCAGATTTGTTGCTTATTGTTTCTTCCGGAGCAGACTTAGAAGCATCCTTCGGTCCCGCAGATCCTTCTTTCTCTTTCAGCAGTTCCTCATTTGCCTTGTCTCTATTCATAGAGACTTGTCGAACAACACCGTGACGCATTGGATTTCCCACTTCATTCTGTTTCAATATATCCTCCTTCAATTTCTCTCCAACAGTTTCGGCTTCTGCTCTTCTCCTTCCATCATGATTCTTCATCCACTGAACCAATGAGCTAGCAACTTCTGGTCCTGATACCATTAATTCTATATTGTTGTGTAGATATGTATCAAAGCACTTTGGATATCCGACAGGAGACCCCAGAACTAATATCCGTACCCTACTTCCTAAATCGGAAGATAACTTTTCTTCAAATGCTCGCCTCAATGCAACTCCCTCTTCTAATGTGGCCACTGCGAAAGCACCAGCTGAGCATCTTTCTACTAAATGACATGCTGTCAACAATGATCCGTGCCCGTATCCATCTGCTTTTACAACTACAATAACCTGACATTGTTGTTGCGCTGCTGATGTCTGGACTTCATTATAGTTATGTCTAATAGATGATAGATTAATACGGTGGATTGCTCTCTCTTGATTTGGTTGTTGAGTCTGTGGTTGTGTACTCTGTTGATTATTTGCAACTATAACATTATCTGGAACTTTATCAGTAGTATTAGAAGACTGTTGTCCACCGCCACTCCATAGATTTGTAGGGGGTTTAATAGAGCTGAAGGCTGATTTAAATGCATCCATACTATTATTGTATTAATTTTTGATCATCATGTGTCGGAAGATTTTATGATTGGTTGTATGATATCGACGATACACTAATACCACATCTACTTAGCAAGACAACGGAATATATAACAAACGCACTATTAAGATATCTCCTTCTCAACAATTAATAACAGCTTGCTACTACTCAACTACTCCAACTCCAACACTGCAAAAGCGAATTGAATAAACTACTAAATTTAGCGACAAAACGAAGACTTACTATTTTGTTTGTGAAGAAGAGATTTGGTGTGTGGGTTGATTAGTATTGATTGTTTGCTAAAGAGACGCACAAGGTATAAGCATCATCTTCTTCGGTAGCAACTCTCAATAGCAGTAGTACTGGAAGACCGCGTTTGATTTCGACTTTGATTGATATAATATATAATTAAGTATATCACTCCCTTTTTCCCAACTACAAATTAATATTACAACATAAGTATTATTCGATATATCGAGTAATAATGTCCAAGCGCAGTAGTAACAACAACAGTGGTTTATCTTCATCCAATAATAAACATGAAAATGGGTGGCCATGTTTAGTATATCGTTTACAATCTCATCGTGGTTGGGAGGTATACACAGATGAAGATCTTCAATCAACAACAACGTCCAACAATAAGAAGAATATATCCAACAAGGATGAGTATTTACTAAGGGTAGAACCTACCGAAGGATCAATTGAAGTTAAACAAATGAGAATCCGCATCCCTCTCAAACAGGATGAGGATAAACGTCTCAATACAAATTACGAAGATGGTGGAGGATGGAATAATAATCCATTAATCGTACGCCGTCGTAATTCATTATTAGTTAGTGTACGAAGAGGATATGGTGCAATTATGTTTTATTTCAAGTCTGTAACTGAATGTAAAGAGTTTTGTGATGAGTTGGTATTACTCAATCGTGATTTACTCACCCCAGCAAAGCCAAACAACATTGGAGAGGATGCCTCTTCTTCGTCCTCTGCTAATGGCGATGGACGGTATGTAAATGGCATGAACAAACGGGAATTACATATCGATGAAATGATTGGTAATAAACGTAATAGAAGTTTAGCATTTGGTGATAATGATATTGCTACACAGAAACTTTTACCAACCAAACGTTCACAGTATGATAGTGTGGAAGATAAACCAACCAAAGTGGAAGAGATTCAGCAATGTCAACGACAGGAGGAAATGATGTCATACATTACCAAGTTGGCACACTCGGAAGAGTTTAGAGGGTTTGTACACGAACTTGAACGGGGATTGGATTCATCCGTATTGCCATAGTGCTTAGACAACTAAATCTCTTGGGAGGTATTAGAGTCAAGTGTTTGCTCGTGATTGGATTGCGAGCAATTTCGAATATCAGTTGATTATGTTCTGTTAATGTACGAAGGGGGTGTACATAAAATAGATAGTGTATGTCGTATAGAAAAGGTGTTGTAATCTAAAAGATGTCATGTAACGCAAACATAAAATAGTCTAAGTTTACTGGGGTATTCTTATATCTCTGACAGAATAGATGACCAATCAGGAGCCAGAATTTCTCCAGAAGGAAAATGCATCAAGTCCAATTCAATACTCTCCCAAAGTCGGTGTTTAGGTACACTCACTTCATATTAACCTTTCCTAGAGGAGATCGAATAGGAGATTTTCCAATAGGGGATTTTGCCTTTCCGCCCACTTTGGCACCTGGTGATCGAAACCACTTTCCCATCTTGCTCTTCCCTTTACTGGGGGATGCAATGTCCACAACTGCGGTAGTACTCGCGACATCACTCACTCTATCACGAGGTAGTCTCTTAAAGGAAGGTGACTCTGGCTGATGCATGCCAGCAGCGGCGGGGTTCTCCTTCTGAGTTTCGTGAGTTGCTGCAGACTCCGCCACATTTTGAGTAGTAGCCAACAGAGCATTGTACTTGGCCAACAAACTATCATGACCAACTTGAAGCTCACTCAAAAAGTGACGGGTTGAACCAAGTTCATTTTCAAGCTGTTTACTCTTCATTTGTTCATCACGGAGCTCCTTCTTGTGCTCAGATGTCAGATTATCAATCGCGGTATAATGCTCATTGGCAAGTTGAAGATGCTTGGAATTCAAATCTTCCACCTCCGAGGTATGATCCTCTCTCATACGTTTCATTTCCTCTTCACATTCGGAAATCCTCTCTTGAAGATCAGCATTATCATTCTGAACACTCAGCTGTGATACTGCATTTGACGAAGCTTGAGTATTCACTTTCTCATTCAACTGTGCGATACGAGACTCATACCATTCTTTAGTATCCTGTAGTTGTTCTGACATTGTAGCCACAACCTCTTCTCGTACCTCATTCTCACAGTCCTCAAGCTGTTGACGAAGATCATCGACAGTGACCTTGAGATCAAAGTTCTCTTCACGAAGTTGTTCCAGTTCATTATTCCCAGCTGTGGCTGTTTGAGAGGACGGCGGAGGCTTCCGTGCACCAGCTCCACCAGTGGCAGTACGAGCAAACTTCTTACCAAGAGCAGTGGTAGTGGAACTGTGGCTATTACTTCGAATGCGTTTGGCTTGTGGATTCGATGAAGACTCGTCGTTTGTCGTTCCTCCCTTTCGCTTTTTGGGTGACATCTTCTTGACAATCTTGGCAAGTGCCTTCTTAGGAGACTTGACCTTCACCTTACTCTCCTTGGCAAACAAACGACGTTTACGATTGTAGTCTACGGCACTAATCGTGACACTACGAGCCGTGGCAGCATAGCCAAGGACGTGTTGAGTTTCATCATAGTCATCCGCGGCGGGGTTAACGTTAACAATCATACTAGTCCTCGATGCGGCAGGACCAGTTAGATGATTCATGAACATATGTGTCAACTTCGATTCTCTGAAGGGTACAACTCCACCCTTGGATGCAGCTCCTCGTTTCTTGGGTTGATGATTAAGCATCTCACGAAGACAACGCATCAAATTCATAAGAGATGCATTAATAAGTGCAGCCTCCTTTTGATGACGAGAATGGGAACGAGTACGTTTACTTCTCTCACTTCCCGCAAGGTCAACTATCCAAATAATTGTAGACTTGCGTTGTTGCCTTTGACTACCAGCACTAGACTTGGAACATACACTTGAGTCATCATCAGTCTCATACTCGGAATCCGTGCCGTCTGCCTTGCTTCCACCGCCACCACTTACAATAGGAGAGTGTGTAATCTCCAACTGACAAATCGAATGTGATCGACTTGATTCGGCATTAATATTATTCGATGCAGTGTGACGATTATTCTTTGCCATTTGGGCCAACTCCAATCCCTGTTGTACATTATTCACGGCATTCCGAGCAAGGCCACGAACGAAGATACGTCCTCGACGACTTTCACGCAATTTGAGTGTTGGCGGACCATCACATGGACGCCGAGGGACATCGGTTTTATCCGGCAACAAATCATAAATCTGTTCATTGTAAATCTCAAGATAGCTATCAATTATAAAAAAGGGGGATAATTGTGAGTCAAACAGTCAAGTAGACAAGGGTCGATAGAAAGAGCAAGAGAGAGGGTCACACTATTTCTCACCTCATGTACATCTGCAGTTTCTGTCCACCACTCTCATTTAAACTATTCACACGTGTTAACATATGATCTAACGCTCTTGGAATAATACCCCAATTCTTATTAGGAACAGAAGTATCAACTTGATTCTTCTTACTATCACCACCAATATTCAACATCATGTTACTCTTATTCTTCTTAGTTTCAAAGCCAGTACCCATGACAGTATGTGTCTTACCTGCATTTGTTACACCTAATGTAAATAATAAGGCACTTTCTCCCAATCCTACTCCTTCTCCATTATTGCTATTCATTTGTGGAAATAATCCATCAACCAATGGTGCCGCGACATTATCATACACTTCACTTTGTGTCGAATTCGGACCGAATACACCACTGTACGCGTATTCTTTCACTCCTTTAATTTCGGCATTTGGATCTGCAAATCCGTTGTCGGAATTGACACTTCCATCATCATTTAATGATCGTGAACTGGAATGTGACGATGTTGGTCGAGTGCTGTTATTATTGGTTTTATTTCCACGCACAACTTTGGCAGCATTACTGTTTAGTGGTGGATATGTACGAATTGTGGTTGGTTGTTGCTGCTGTTGTTCACCTTCATTTACTTCTTTGTTACCAATAATCTCAATAGTATTAATGGAACCTTCATTACCCTTTTTACCATTGGAACATACCGGTGGACGTACACGTAGGAATACTGATAGACGTTTATCATCTCCCGAATTATTGTTGTTAGTGTTTTGTTGTGACTTGTTGCTAGTTAATGACTTGTTGGAGGAAGAAGCAGCCGAATTATTGCTAATGGAAGATGAAACAGACCTTCCAGGTGCCAATGGTGGACGGCTTGGATTATTGTTA
>Ga0214480_100115_pt1 | contig 34460 bp, 21 predicted proteins | sample M1_20Mar14CPVII9_3_FD_165042 | JGI IMG/M metagenome (GOLD analysis project Ga0214480, IMG submission 165042) | Marine eukaryotic communities from Monterey Bay, California, United States - M1_20Mar14CPVII9sort6BwellE17 | ecosystem: Environmental > Aquatic > Marine > Unclassified | place: USA... | reverse complement strand
TCAACCATTCTATCTTCCCTTTCATCGCTCCTAAACATGCATCATATTGGATAATCGAATCGAATTGCAATGGGAAAAAGTTAGTGCATATCATGTGCACAAAATAGGATGAAAAGCATATACGTTCATACATACCATGTAGAGTTATTGGAAGAATGTAATCATCACCAAATACCTTGTGTCGGCTTTTCCAATATCGTAATAATCTTGATAGTGCCAGCTACGTTTGGATTAGAAGATAAAACATATTATGTATTAGGCATAATGTTAAAAAAAATCTCATCTCTACACTAAACTATAATGTATCTCAATATCAAACGATAGCTAACGACAAACAAACTTACATCAACATTAAAATCTTCAACATATAAAAAACCTAATAAATGATCATCATTAACTAAATCATTAGAAACTTGTTGTGCATATACTAATGATGATTTATCTTCCGGAGGTACATTTAATAATTTTTCTTTTAATTGGAGGAGTGCTGTTACCTTTTGTTCAAGTGATGATAGGTTTATTTGATCATTGTTAGTAGTAGAAGTGATGGTGGAAGTAGTATCTACATGGATATTTTGTTGTGCAAATGGTTTGTAGGATGTGTAATCCTTGTTATTGTTGTCGTCCGGCGGAGTTATCATATTTTTTTGAGAAGGCCAGAATAGGGTGGAATTGTATGTTAAATATAGATTTTCTCGGCGTCTTTTGGATAGCGCCGGTAGTAATAATAATAATGTCTATATCTCTGAACTTCTTACTAAATTCTCCTCTTATATCCGCCTATAAATTCATATCGATAGAGGGGCTCGCTATTTGTTGTATTGTTGTTAATTTGGCCTCATTATTTTTGCGACACTAGATCTTCTCGAAGAGAACCTAAAAGGGTAATGAGATTCTCATTGTGACGGAGCATCATCTGTCCGGTCTGTGCTGTAGCAAGACGAGTATTCTCAGTATTACAAGGCGGCGGATATGTGACGAGCCCAATCTCCTTATTGGGTTTGAATGGACAAGGTCATGCAACAGCTTCTATGGTTCATTCACTCGTTCGTTCTTCTGTCTCTTCTCTCAAACTGTACCGTCAAGGTATCAAATCAAGTGATGTTGGGTCTCATTCCCTCCGAGCGGGGGGTGCCATGGCCATGAAACTCAATGGATGTGATATAATTACAATAATGAAGTCTGGAAGATGGACGAGTCTTACCTTCCTTACCTACATCCACAACCAAGTAGCGCACCTCGGGGCCAACATTACCCATCGCATGGCTTCCAACGTGCCATTCTTTAGCTTTTAATACTGTGTCATAAACGGAATATGAGAAGTAGTAGTATTACAATTGGTAGTATTTAGTATGTGAATTAGTTTATGTTGAGTGTGTTGAAATAGGATTGAATCAAAATAGTATTAATGGATGAGAATTCTGTAGAACATTGTCTTAAGTCATGGGCAACTTCAGTTATTCACCAAATTCCACCTCCCGGCGGGGAGGAGGTCACAGGTTGACAAGAGATTATGTGCCTCCGGGTATATCTTCAAGTCAGAACTACCTGACGTTACCTGTGTCCATCTGTCACTGTACAAGACCATCTTGTATACACTATGGATGCGTCGACGCGTGCTGTCGACACCACCGTGTAGCTAAAGAATGGTCTCCTCATTTTATGGGCCGTCCAATGCAGCTCACATCCAAGTAACGGTGGATAAGCACTATCCCAACGAGGCATGTTCCTGCAAGGTGGGCGGTTTCAGAGCCGCAGTGGCTTTGACAAAGTTACTGTAGCTGACTAGCTCAACCTGGCAACCCAAACATCGTCTTTACTGTAGTGTTAAGCGCGGAGGTAACGAGCAATGTTTCAGTGCCAACTAGTAGTCCAAGCAACTAACCGGCTCATCATCCAAGCACTTAGACGAGGAGAAACAATTGCACGACGGGCTGAGCTTGCTCAGTATCCGTGTGCAAGGTGTGCGACGAGAGTACCGCCAATGATTCTTCTGTCTAACTTGGAGTTTGAACGGCCAAAGCAAAGGCAGTTCTAGAAGGCCAAGGTTTTGCGCGTGGCTGTACTTGTACAGCCACCGATCTTGTCTCATTGTTTTGTTGCCTCAGTGAAAGGTACAGCAACGATTGATATATCATATTGGTGTGTTATTGCAATACCCTCCATCCCACCCTCGAAACAGTGGGAGGTTTATAGATAGATATAAGTCCCACCCACCCGCGGTTCCGCAGTGGCTGGGACAAAGTTACTGTAGCTGACTAGCTCAACCTGGCAACCCAAACATCGTCTTTACTGTAGTGTTAAGCGCGGAGGTAACGAGCAATGTTTCAGTGCCAACTAGTAGTCCAAGCAACTAACCGGCTCATCATCCAAGCACTTAGACGAGGAGAAACAATTGCACGACGGGCTGAGCTTGCTCAGATTGTCTTTATAAGGGATAATCAGAATGTCATTGTGACTTTGACCGGGAAGTGATTGAGAAAGAATGAGGACTAATAATAATATTGAGCCCAATTAGTGGCCTTATTATCATCAGCAATAAAACAATATATTTGCAATTAGTGTCGGGGTAGAGGACTCTCTGTTAGTAGTAGAATGATGGTAGACTCGGTGTCAAAAACCGAGCAATTTAATGATACACAACCCCGACTCAACAACGCTAATGCTAATGATGATGACCAAAAAGTAATTTACAACACCAACGGGGACGCTGATGATCAAGATGATACAACAACAGACAACTGTTGCAATAGTACAATTGATAATATATTGAATAAAGTAGCAGATAATATGGGCATGAAACCAATATCCTCACGGTATAAACCAATACGGACAAATGACAACCACAATTCTCATACATCATCACAAAGTAATAGTCGTCGAGCGACACCTCAATCTAGTAATAGTTCACCATATAAACGATCACACTCTACAGATATATTGTCAACAACTTCAACAACATCTACTACGGGTATACGCCGACGTCATAACACAACAATAAGACGTAATTCAATAATGCCCGGTAATGAAACAAACATCACCATAAGCAAACAAGAAAGTACAAGACAATCATTTGAAATAAAAAACGATGCACTCTACTCAATGGCACAAACAACCGACCATACACTTGAAAATGATCTATCCCTAATCCAATCATTTCAAATAGAACAAGAATATAATTCATCACAGAATTTTTGGATACGATTAGCAATACAAAGTAGTTCATCTAAAACATCTTTTAAAGATTTAGTTAAGAGGAGTACTTTTTTAGTTATTAGTGTATTGACTGTTGGTGCTGGTGTGCTTTGGGGATTAATGTATGTTGCTTTAGGTAAGAACAGGGAGATTGATGATTGGGTGGTGTTTGTATTTGTTATTGAGTTATTAGACATTTTGCAATATGATTTTGTCTTCTGTTTTTTTTGTGTTCATATGATGTGTACTTTTTTCAATTCATTCACTCACTTATTTCCCTTCTACACTACTTTATAGGGGAATGGTTGGCAGCATTAATGCCATTCATATACAGCACGACAATGAGTGGTGTATTATTCACATGTATTTGTCAAAATAAGAATATAATTAGCGGTATGGAAGATATTAACAAGTTAAATAGCGGAGTTGGTAGAAGAAGAAGAAGTGGCAGTATCAATTCATCAACTGCAAATTCATCCACCACGGCAACTACGTCATCATTAACAGCAAAATCAAAAAGAACAAGAAGGAAGAAGGGATATGATACATTTGTTACATATCAATTAGCATTAATACTCCTATTACCATTTGCAGTACACATCGCGTTAGGGGGGATAGAAAAGAGTGGTGGAGTCATGTTATGGAGTTTCCTATGTCCAATGGGTGCAGCATTCTTCCGTAGTGCCACGGAAAGTATACGTTGGTTCAAGTTGTATATGGGTATTAATTGTATATTATTAGTTTATGGATTTTGGGATGTAACTAATGACCATGGAGAGATGGTATATGACGTCGAGGGTGGAGAAGGAAGTAGTAGTTTATCATCATCCGAGACTACTATACAAAAGTTATATTGGTTAATGAACATTATAGGTGTCAAGTGTGTCATCTTCGCGGCAGTTTTCTTATTTGCTCGTGAATTAGAAAAGGAATATACAAAGTCAGAAGAAGTATTGGGAAATATATTACCATCATCTATAGTTAAGAGAATAAAACGGGGAGAATTTCCAATAGTTGATCATGTTGCCGATACGACGATATTATTTGCAGACTTGGTTGGTTTCACCAAGGCATCGACTGAATTGCATCCCAACTTTTTAATCGGTTTGTTTCTTAGGGATATATTTCAAGAGTTTGATGATTTAGTATACAAGCATGGTCTAGAGAAGATTAAAACAATCGGCGATGCCTACATGGTAGTGGGTGGGTTAAATCATTCCGGAGAAGAGTTGTCAGAGCAATCTCAATCTCAGTCTGCCAAGTATGAATATCAACCAGCTCATGCTACCAATACAATGTTCATGGCAATGGAAATGTTCACCGCATTAGACAAGATTAATCAAAAGTATAATCTCTCATTCGATTTAAGAATAGGAGTGCATACTGGTCCAGTTGTGGCAGGAGTATTGGGATTGAAACGTTTCACATATGACGTGTGGGGTGATTCAGTCAATACGGCAAGCAGAATGGAATCCAATGGTATACCTGCCATGATCCACTTATCAGAAGAGATGTATCAATCGGTATGTAATATGGATGATATGTTCGACTTCTCATGTTGCGGCAAATTGGAAATTAAGGGCAAAGGAGAGATGACAACATACCTTGCACTACCTCATGCTGCTAAAGATGATAATATCGAAGAGAGATAATGGTATGCAACATAGAAATATAAACTATAGAGGGTACCAAAAGCTATACTTGATTTACAATCTCTATATCATACATCTCTTCTTTACACTTTGGAAACCCCGAGCCCCCGCCCCATACTGTACAGCCACTTGTTAATTCCCAATATATTCATACTAATCATACATACACCATTCACTTTGTCTTTGTCTTATTACCATTATTTCCAAGTAGAAAATGTGTAACCGAACTAGTTACTGCACACAATTCCATATAAAATATCATAAACCACATAAATACAACTTCATATGGCCAACTACTCATACCAACACTAACAAATCGTAACCATACCAATGGTATTAACGTACCGACAAATGCAACGAATGTATTCCATATTAATGGAAATGTCATGTGCTTATAGTATAATGCACATAGTGAAGATATGGAATTGATAATTGTTAATGCAACTAGACCTTCAATACCACCAAGTTTACGTTCTTCTATCCAATATTGGGAATTATTTTCATAGTTTGATATTGTATATATGATTAGTAGAATGTGTAGAATTGCATTGCCAAGGTTGGATAAACCTGATAGTTTACGTAACCAGCTTGCCTTAGTAGCATTTTGTTGTTGTCCTTCATAGATTCCAATAGCAGTAAATACAAAGTAACTAATTATTGTTGCCATGAAGAAGAGTGTTAGGACTATACCTCCATCGTTTGATGGAGTAGTGATTGATGATGCCGCCATAATAATATGTAGAAGCCGTCGACAAAGACCGTATCGATTGCACAGTAGAACAAAGGCTACGGCTGGTTGGATGGGGACTATTTATAAAGCCGCCGGCTGCCAAGAAGAGAGAAGTTGCAAAAGATATTGTCTCATGGTAGTTTTGGCGATTACCGGTTCCCGGCATCTTTACGCGAGTAACTAGATAACTTCAATAAACCTCTCATTCGTCATTGGTCCACGTACTAACAGTAACGACTCTATTGCAATAGCATTGGTGGTCCATTATATAACTATATTAACAATGAAGCTCTTACTACTCCTAGCAACAACTGTATCAACAACAGCCTTCACCACAGGCTTTACACCGGTAACCAAATCCCTTATTTCCACCACAACCACTTCATCATCACAATTCAACTTTCAACTTAATGCAGAAGTAGCAGCCGATGGTGTAGCAAACGGCACATCCAAGAAGAAGATTATAATCCTAGGAGGAGATGGATTCTGTGGATGGCCTACGAGTTTATATCTAAGTGATCAGGGACATGATGTGGTAATTGTTGATAATTTGAGTAGGAGGAATATTGATACAGAGTTGGGATGTGATTCGTTGACTCCTATTCAAAGTCCTGATGTAAGTTTTATTTTGTTTGTTATTTTGGTTATTTGTATTAGTTATTGTGGTTGGCTGGTGTTATACTACGATTTGCAATAGAGTAGAGCAGCGAGCAGCGGCGGGGCTAGTTTAATGAATATCTTCGGTCGGTGCACAATAGATGTGCACCTTCTCGATGCACTGGAAGATTCGACATACTTTGCGGTCTCTACAGTATTAAAACGCCCTTTATATAATAAATATATGTAAAAACGAGAAGATATAATCAAAAGAGGTAGGGAGATGGGTGTAGCCGGATATCTATTCAATGTTGTTTTGCAATTCTACTAAAAAGTTGGTATTAGATTTTGGGTGTAGTAATAAGAGAAAGCAGCTATACTTTTGTGTAATGATATATCTTGTGGTTTTAGATTATATTCTTTACAGAGATTGTATAAATCATGCATTTGCAAAACTTCTAAACCTCTTCTTTCCTCTTCAAATCATAAACTCAAACACAAACATATTTTATATAGGTTCGTGTCGAAGCATGGAAGGAAGTATCAGGTAAAGAAATGAAATTTGTAAACCTCGACGTGGCCAAGGAATATGACCTCCTAGTACAACTAATTAAGGATGAAAAGCCCGACTCCATTGTACACTTCGCTGAACAACGTGCGGCGCCATACTCCATGAAAACATCCAAAACGAAGCGATACACTGTTGATAATAATGTTTCGGGTTCGAATAATTTATGTTGTGCTGTTATTGATTCCGAAGTTGATGCACATATTGTACACTTGGGTACCATGGGTGTTTATGGGTATGGTACATCGGGTGGTGAAATCCCCGAGGGTTATATTGATGTTATCTTGCCTGGTGGTCGGGAGGCGAATATTCTCCACCCTGCCTATCCCGGATCGGTATACCATGCTACTAAGTGCCTAGATGCATTACTATTCCAATTCTACCAAAAGAATGATGCGATACGTGTTACTGATTTACATCAGGGTATCGTCTGGGGTACCAACACGCCCCAAACTATTAAGGATGAACGATTAGTCAACCGATTTGATTATGATGGTGATTATGGAACGGTATTAAATCGTTTCTTAATGCAGGGTGCCATGGGCGTACCACTTACTGTCTACGGTACCGGGGGACAGACACGTGGGTTCATCCATATTACCGACACCGCCCGTTGTATTGAAATTGCTATTAATAATCCACCCCAAACTGGTGAACGTGTAGAAATTTTTAATCAAATTGCCGAAACACGTCGTGTCCGTGATGTTGCCAAGTTAGTTGCCGATCAAACGAATGTGGAAGTTAATTTACTTCCCAATCCACGTCAGGAGGCTGCCGAGAATGAATTGGATGTATCAAATCGTAAATTCTGTAACTTGGGACTTGATCCCATTACTTTAGATGAGGCATTATTTGATGAGGTTACCGAGGTTGTTACCAAGTATAAGCATCGTTGTGACCCCACCAAGATCTTACCTGCTAGTTTCTGGAATAAGAAGAGGGCTGAGGAGTGTGCTAGTTTGGACCCAAGTAGTGTCAAGATTGAGGCTTAAGATGAATAGAGGAGAGGAAGGAGGACACTAGGAGAGTATGTAGACGTTTGGAGTGGTTGTATGTAGCGATACCTGGTATCAAGTTATTCCAATATGGGGATAAGTTATAATTAAATTAGAGAGATACTAGATTGCTACTATGTAGATCGATGGCAGTGGTAATATGGACGGAATACCTCTCTCTAGACACTAGATAGCGTAGCTAGACAAAAAGGATACCAATATCTTTGAGCGCCTTGATCTATGTCTGCTTTTTTTGGAGAGTATACCTGTGGCTAGTAGACAACCTTCTAAATAGATAGGAGATATATACTAAGAAGAAAAAAGGAGGATATCCACAGTGTGATATCATGCTTTTGTAGGTTTTGTAGATACTAGGTCCATTATCTTAGGTAGGTACATACTTAGGTGTTTGATGATTGATTAGAAAAAGATACCGACAAAACCTCACAAAGCGATATGAGTCGCACTCCGTTGGTTATTTTTTGTCTCGCTCTCCTCACTGCTGCACACAACAACAACAATCGCCATAAATATTACAGCTTTAGAATATAGAGATATATAGGAGGTGGAGTTGAGCATATTTGAGTATCCAACAAAGGTAAGCGTGCCTGAATTTGTCGATCGGTCTACGAATAACTAGCAGTAGTTGTTTGCAATAGCAGAGCCGCTATTGATAGCTATTGATGAGATGCAGCCATTAGACCGTTGCAAACAAAAGTATTAGACTATTTATTATATTGACGCGGATATCCTTTTGTGCTGTAGCCTGTGGAATAATAAGTTGAACTATATGAGGGGAGGGGGTGTGCGTATGGCAGAGGGGTAGGATACTCCCAAGATGTGCTGTATTGCATTTGAATTTGGTTATGTAATCTATTGCAATAGGCATAGAATATATATACTGTGTACTAACAATGTTTACATCTTCTCTTTATCGATCACAACACAGATACAGTTCATAATACTAATCAGCAGCAGAAGAAGTGTGATACTTGAAGCAGAGAACATAAAAAGATCGATAATAATAATAAGGTGAGAGTGAAACTTATTATCATCTCTCAACATAGTCTACTATCATCATCTATCTTTTATTATAAACTGTAAAGCACTAACACTAACACATATTAACTTATCTTTATCGTATCATCAATAAACGCCACATAAACAACTACACTACAATCTTGAAATACAAACATCACATACACACAAACGGACACAAACAAATATTGAAACTGCATTAACATAAACCATAAAACAATATTATGAATCTGAATAGGTAGGTAGGTTGTTAATTACACTGAGAGGGGACGTATCATTCCTACAATCTGTAAGGAGGACAATACGTGATACGTGCTGCCATTTACAAGCATTCCTATTCGTTGTATTAGAGATTCTCTTCTCTGGACAAATCTTCCATTTTTCGTTATGCTTGGAGAAGTTTGTTTATGTGATACGTCTTTGATACCTCGTTTCACTCAACCGGATACTCATCTCTTCCTTCCATATTCACACTCAAATAATTCTATCTAAGCAATCAAGAAACAAGAAGAGATGAAGTGGTCAACAACAGCAGTACTTACTTTAACTACCAGGCCAAGTGCAAGAGGGCAACATGATATCAATCCTCGTAGTAGAGGCGGTCATAGGGTAAGTTTATTGTGTCGAGATATGTTTATATCACCATTGTTTCAGTAATATAGTATCTGATCATGACCACATACGAATACTATTATTTCTTTTCCCAATCATGTACTATCCATTTAACATCCTCATCAAATGGGCAGGATGATGATCAGAAGAATAAGTAGGGGGTCCAGCCCTAGGCCGATGTGACATAAATAAATTCTGAATACCGCTTGTCATATCTAGTGTCGCAGTAGATCACGCCGAAAAAGACACCTGTCCTTCACCAGAGGGGTTGCCAATTTTGTAATTTTTTGATGCCACCCAATCCACCCTCCCCGAACTCTTGTCACATTTATCTCCAAATATAGTATATATATATTCACTTTTGGCTTCGTAGGAGCATCATCCATCCCAGGGGTGATGCTCCTACGAAGCCAAAAATTTAAAATAGTACCCTTTAGTAACTGAAAAACTTGCCAAGAGCATATTTTTGTTAGCGTTTGGTATTACTAGCATGTTATCGGCGTCCTACTGCCAATAAACCCTCTCACCTATAGCCACAAACGTATCCAATAATACTATTGACCTATGCCTTGATATTGACGGCGCGACGGCGTGTTCCACGCTCGATAACACCGCCGATAACTCAGATACACCACTCTACAATTATTCTCGATTAATGTCAATTTCGACCATCATCCTACAATACTCATTCCAATAAATACCTCCCTCCCATATTCGTTTATTATCCGCTTTAAATGATTATTATGAAAGGTTTATAGTGGCAATTGCAATAGATGGGGCTAGGCTGGACTCTCCTAAACAATTTTTCTAGCACAACTTTAGGTGGAGAAAATACGTGATAAGGTGGATTAAGGAGTATAACTCACTATTTTGCATGGATTAATAGTCCAACCAACTCACATAACAATCAAATAATGGTATTAGATGGGTTTTGGGTAAAGAGGGGGAGGTGGGTGACGCATAAAGCCCAATTGGTATTGTTTGGGATTGGTGGGAAATGTGAATTTAAAACACATTTTCAATGTGAGGACCTCCTGTTTAGGGATCATACAATGAATCCATTGGTTGTTCAACAGTATAATACTCCTGAAAAGAGTTTCTAATGTTGCTTTGGTATAGGGGGTTGATGACATTAAAGTATATATACTATAAGGTATGTTTTGAGTAAAAAGTGGGATGGGGGTTGAGTCAATAAGTGATGTTTGATATCGTATCTGGTGGTATAGAGTGGAAATCAACACAACTTAACAATAGAATAAACTATAGTAAAGGAAAGATGTGTTGTTTTTACCACTGGAGTGATTGTATTAATGAGTATGATTAGATTTTCATATATTTTTCTTTGTTGAGATACCAACATTCAAGATGGATAGTGGCTAATATACTTTATATAGTGGTAGTAGACCAATAAAATAGCACTCTAATGCATTAATTAACTGCTAAACTAAAGCTAGATAATGTGTTTTATTATGTATACTACTTTTATTCAGTTCTAATACACTTTGACACATGATGTGCATCAATTTTTCTTAAATAATAAAAATGTGATACGACCATTATTGATCGCCTTTTCGTCTCTTTCCACTGCCATTGCTGCAACAGATCGACTATCATACTATACTACGGCTATGGGACCTATTTCTGTAGTGATAGATGGATGATAGACGACCACAGGACGCACAATCTGTCGAGAATGACTACATCGTCAATCGATAAAATTCATGCTTATTGTAGTGAGAGCGGCTGCTCCATACGACCGAGTTGCGCCGGCGATGACGTTCCCATCTCGTCTAGTAGGTAATAGACAATGTATCTACAGCATATGGGACGATGGTATATCGCATCGGCGCCGCTATTGACAACACCCTACTACGTGATCGATTGACCATGTTGTGTGACTTTTCAAGTTATTTTTGTTAGGTAACTTGTAGGTAAGGATACCGTGAAGATACCGTGTACGTGACCAAGACGTCTAGGGAGACTACGAAGGTGAGGCACTTTGACCATGATAATAATGCCTACTTGACGGCCCTAGTAGGCAGGGAAGTAGTCAATACAATCAAACCAAACTCTAGGAATATCATAAGGGGACCTAGTTGAGTTGTTTGGAAGAAAGTTTGATGTTTATAAGGCAATTTAAAAATCTGAACTTTATAGGGCTGGACCCCCTAGAATAAGTTCTTCTTGAAGAAGGAAGATGTCAAGAATGGTCGTGGACGGTATACTCACCTGCCAAGAGGGTCCAAGTCTGCCACTGAGGAAGAGACACGAATTGAAAAGTCTGAAAATATTGGTATTCTCTCTAATGATAAGGAGGGTATTGCTTTTGTTGATCCTCAAGATGAGATTGTGTTAAGTGTGTCTCAGCCTCAAGATGTCAAGGATCGTCAAGCCCAGTCTCAAGGAAGGAGGTTAGATGCGGCTGCCCTCCAAGCATTCAAGGATCGTTGTTATGAGACATCTGGATTAAGCAGTAATGCATATGTTGATTGTGATAATGGTGATGTTAATGGTGATTCATTCACAACTTGTGCTGAGGGATGTGGTGGTAAATGTTGTTCTGGACGTGGAGCATGTTCTGGCTTTACCGGCAAAGGTAAGCAAAGAGTCTTCCACTTCCACATAATCTTCGGAGACCTTGTATTGTTGTTTATGAATCATATTTTGGACTCACTAACCACTTTCCTTCTGTTAGTATGCAAAGACAATTCATGTAGTCGTGGCAGTAGTAGTAGTAGTACTTTTGCTTGCTCTTTTGCTACTATTCCGTATGTTGTTGGTCCGTCTTGTACAAGAGGTAATTCGTGTAGAGGTGCTCGAATCGGTAGTGCTGATTTGTCTTGCACAAGCTCAGGCTCGTGTTTTGATGCTCGATTAAGTGGTGTCGACTTGATCAACTCGTGTAACGCTGAAGACTCTTGCCAGAATGTCAATGCAAATTTGGAGATTGCTGAATTGATTGACTGTTGCAATGAAGAAGATCAATGTGAGGATTTGGTAGGAGATGATATTGTTAATGCTGGTTGTGTAAGTCATATGTGTTTTAATGCTTGTCAAGAAGTCATACAACTCACTTCTCTCATTTAAAAACATACTAATACTGACATTGATATAGCCTAATGCACCGTCATCTGCACCAAGCGACGTGCCTTCCGAAGTGCCCTCGCAGTCCTCTGCACCTAGTGATGCGCCCTCAGAGAGTAGTGAGCCCTCATTGGCACCAAGTAATTCCCCTCGAGTGACAAGTGTGACTGTTTTTGAACCTGATGGAGTGTCCAAGACTGTGAACTGCTGTGAAAGTGGAGGCTTTGATGAATGTAGTGAGCTGTTGTCAATAGCTCAAGTTGAGGAGCCTGAAGAGTGTGCAGCCCCAAGCACATCAGAGCAACCATCTCTTGTGCCTTCGACACATCCAAGTACTCAGCCATCCATCGTCCCATCTGACTCTGGTGTACCAAGTTTGATGGTTAGTGTTTGTTTCTACAACTTTTGATGACTTTGTTTCGACTGTTATTAGTTGTTGCTTGATAACTCACATCTCTTGTTTCGTACATTGCTAATTGGGATAGCCAAGTGAGACCCCATCGTTATCAAATGAACCTTCAACCCAACCAAGTCAGATTCCAAGCTGCAGTTCTCCAACAACTGCAAAGGTGAGATTGTTTCAAAAGTTTCAAATGAAACGAACAAGTTCAGTGAATCGTAACTTACTCTCTCTATTTCTATCTCCTTACAAACCAACATAGACTGGTCAAGAATACTTGGAAGACGCCTTACAAAGTCTGCCATCTTCTACCTTTGGCAAAGGTGGTAAAGGAAAGGATCGTTCAGCTCGACGTTTGATTACGGAGGCAATCGAATCAGATGATATCTACGAGAAGATTTCAAAAACTTTAAATGCAAGCAAAGTCTTGGAATGCCAAGACCCTCAGGACCAAGACGAAGACACGTGTGAGCAACTGTCCTTGGCAATAGCAGACTTTGCTCTCAATGGCTATATGCCAAACGACGTGCCTTCCTCAAAGGGTAGTAAGGGTTTGAGCAATACCATGTCGAACAATTCATCAAGTGGCAAGGGTAAAGAGTCCTCCAAGTTTGATTCTATCAACACATCAAGTATGACCGAAGTGTGGGAGTATTCAACTAGTGATTGGAGCCTGGCCTCTAAAAAGAAAGCTCTCATCAGTATCATCTTGAAAGAGTTGATGGATTATAAGAAGAATGATGAGCTGAACTAGTTATCAAGGCTTATATCTCTTAGTCAGTTTTATTAGTTTGGGAATATGTTTGTAAGGAGTAGTGGATGCTGTACAGTTTTGGAAGTTGTACAGCCATGTGTAAAGAATTATGTATTTGGAACAGATTTTGATTATGGGAGGCAATTGTACAGAAGATGTGCCCTCCTTGATACCATTTTGTTTGTAAAGATATTTTGAGAAGAAAGCAATTGTAAAGAGCGAATATGCTGTATACCCTAGCCAATTAAGAAATGGGATAACTTGTAATAGAGAATTTGAAATCCCATTTAACAATCTCTTTTATTTTATATGCATATGATATTAGCACTTACACACGAATGCCTCACCAACACCTTTACTTGTATGGGGTTTCAATTCGTCTCTTGTTGCATGAAAAGATGGCCACATCAATAGTAATTCCCTTTAGCTTCTTAATGCCCTGTAATCTTACATTGATTGAAGGTCCAAAGTCTGGAGGGTCAGCTGATACGCCGTTATTGGATAGCGGTATACCAACACAGATTTGGCCAGGATCACAATGTGTAGAGATAGAGTTTTGTTTAAAGAGTCGTAAAGAAAGAGACAACTGTATAGAGAAAGACCACGAGAAGTGAGAGACGAAATGTTTGTGTATGTCAATAAAGAAGCAAGATATCTTGTGTAGGAATCAATGTTGTTAAAGCAATATGATTGTATCTGATCGCTACTTATTCTTCTTATCCACGAAAGCTTATCTTCAGAACTGAAGAGACCTCAACTAATCAGCCTCATCCACGCGCTTGTTAGTCATCTTCTCATTATCATCTGAATCATGATCATCATCGGTATCATCCTTAACATCGTACTCCAAAGCAATATCAAATCGAGAACTTGGTGCACCGCTGTAGTATGAGTTTGGTAAAAGAATGAAGCAAGAAGTCAGGAGTAGGTAAGCAAGCTCAAGTCAATTTCCACTCGAACACTTCATGAGTAAACTAAATAACTCTTACCTTCCAACATACTTGACAAATCTCATCGTACCCGGATCACGATATACAAGTGACAGTGTATTATTACTAGCTGATACACTTAACAATCTTGTATCATCATCATCATCATACTCGGCATCCCGTCCATCATTATCATCCTCACCACCCTCATCAGCGGCAATGTAACATTCAAACCCACCAACATCTCCCGATTCCCAAATAGCATCATCATCTGATCCTATCAACTCGTTCGTTTCCTCATCGAATGTACATTGTTCACCATTACCGGCACAGAAGCATAAGGTTGCATCTAATACTGAATGTGTCGTTAGTACACCATAATGTGCCACGGTATAGTCTAATCCAGGACGGAAGCGACGGACACGTCCACGTTGACCGAGGGGATAGTCTAGACTTGTAATGTACCCTAACCATTTACCGAATGCTGTTGATTTGAATAGTGTGTGTCGTATATGATGCAGATATTCACCCGTATCTGAGTTGTTGGCGGCAGCAGTATTAGTAGTAGTATCATCTTTTGATTCATCATCATACTGTAGAAATCGCTGCTTATGAGCAGGACCGACAGCCTTCCACTTGTTAGTAATACCAACTTGATAATCTAATGAGGGTCGATCATTACCCAACTTGTCTCTTGTATCTTCATTCTTCATTGCAGTAGTTATCTTGGTATTCCATTCTTCTAATAAAAAGTGTCGTAATTGTACACTAGACTCGTTTTCAAATCGTTTTTGTATCTCATTCATTGATTGGGAAGATAGGTATGCCTTGTTCATGTATTGTGATAAGAAGTTGATATCATCTTCACTTAGATTGTATGGTGTTGGTGTACTCTCAGCCTCTAGTGATGTTGATATTGATATGGCTTCTGAAGATGATTCCTTATTATCATTAACCACTTCCACCGGCAGCGGTTCAAACTCTCCCTCGGTATCCTCACCTCTACCACTACTCTTCAATCTCTGTAATGTAGCATTCTCAATATCAATAGGCTGTTCCTTAGCATGATACCAACCCTGTATTGATAATCGTGGCTTATCTACATTGAATACCTCCTGTACTGAATGGAATGACACACCCGGCTTAACTACGAAGTATGCCATTGTATTAAAGTTTGGTAGGATTGTCTTTGTTGGTAGTGCTGTTGGTACACGTCGTTGCGAGGTGGCTGCTGCTGATGTAGATGACTTCTTCTCATCTTCGTCTTGATCTTCATTACTCTCTTCTTGAACAGCATCATACAATTCCAAACAACCACCATCATCTCTACTCCAACCCACCTCGGTCAAATAAATAATAAATGATATCTTTCTTGTACCAATAACATCATCATGACATAACAAATGACAACCTTTAGTATGACAATTAATTGCACAATCGATTGTTGTATTTGTTAATGTATCAGGTGGTAGGTTGGTTAATTGTTCGATGATTTGTAGGTATGATTTGGAATAGATTGCATTTTTTAAGGAGAGTAAGTTTGGCATTTTAGTGGCTAGGTCTGTGTTTGGTTGTAAGTTGCCCTGTTTGTATGTTGGTTGTTCATTTGTTGATTGATATGATGACCAGCATATAAAATCATATGATATATAATATGGCGAGATAGGGTGTAGTTACATTTGTGATAGATGTGAGCGTATTAGACATATGATATGCACACATCACACCACATCACATCATAACAACATCACATTCGCACAAACTTCTTACCAAATCAATACTCTGATAGACACGGAATAAATCAGTTTCCTTGAACTTCACTTTTGTATTATGTTTCAATTCTACTAGTATCTTCTCTGTTGTAATGTAATATAATATGATGTATTTATTGTGTGTAAGAAAAGAGAGTGTTCGTGATGATAGTATATTGATTGCAGGTTTGATGGGCGATACTCTATACTAGTCTTGATGATATCCACATATACAACATACAACTCACCTAATAATCCATCAGTACAAAAGTTACTAATAACGCCATGTGGGAATGGCTTTGCAATACGATAATCATTTGACAATGTAGTTATTTGTTGTAATATTTTGGATGTTGATATTACATCATCATTTTCTAGTGATGAGTTGTTGTTGGTATCTTTGTTGTTTGTTGAGTTTATAACAGCGGCGGCGTCGGTAGTATTAGTATTGTCATCAGTTTCAGTTCGTGTTCGTTTAGCTGGTGGTATTAACGACATGATTATGATACAGTCGATATTAAAGTTTGCCTCCTCCTATTACTCTCACTCTCCTTATCTCACTACTTTTTTCTTCTCATCTTTTGTTGGCTAACCGTTTACTACTTTTTATTCCCTCAACAATACGACATCAATACCATCTTAGTGTCGTACGTGACTCGGACATTTATGGGGGCTCAGTCATTCTGTCCAATGCAAAGAGAGAGGCCTACTCTCATAGTAATAATACATCATAGAATACCCCCGCGGTCAGAGACGATAATGCATAGAATAGCCAGGCAGCCCTCTTTGCTATACAGTCTTTTGTATGTTCAAATTAGAATAACATCCAGCTAATAACTTCTAATTGAAGCGGCTCTGCTTGTTATAACTCTCGCGACTCGTGATATCTTTCATCAAACAATATCCCTTTAGCACGATAAACAATAACACGCAAGTATACAATACACAACAATACAACAATATGTCAAGCAGCAGATCCAGATCAAGATCACGAAATCGTACCGAGGCACCTCGTTTAGGCAATTTTAATGTTACTGAATCATCACGAATGTTTGGTGGTTCCACTACCTTAAATCAAAAACCCAATCCCTTTGATGATGACTCTAACGATGATGGGGGAGAGGGAATGGATGCTGGAGGGGAAGGGATTGCAATGTTTATGAAGGGAGGGGGGAATAAGGGAAATGAAAGTAAGCCTAATCCATTTGATGATAGTGATGACAACTCCGATGATGACAATGATGGGATTATGACCGATTCGTTAATCAAGGCAGGTCAAGATACTGCCCAATCTTCACCTGATCGTTCTACATCACTTGGCAAAGATAACAACTCACCATCATCACTTGGCAAAGATAACAACTCACCATCATCACTTGATAATGCCTCCGCTGGGAATCGAGTTGGACCGTTCAATTCACCAAATAACGATAATGATAATGATGAGTATAACAGTAATGAAGAAGAAGATGAAGGACCATTAACACCACAGGACATTGAAGAATGGCATTCCAACTCTCAGAAAGGTAGTCCTAATGAAGATAATGCTTATCATACCGCCGATGAGGGTGAGGGCGACGGTACGAAGGGGAAGGGAGGAGAGGAGAAGGGATACTACAACTTATCAAAACCAAACGAACATTCCCAATTTATGTCGAATCAAACTGGCTCTGGCCTATCCCTTCCCCTCTCTTCCTCTTCTAACAATGGAGGAGATACTAACAAATTATCATATGTATCCGAAAAGTCAAAAGAAAGTGATGAATCATTGAATATACTGACTCATCGTACTTCATCTAGTATTAATTATGGTCAAAATAATACTGACACCTCGGGTAATAATAATAATGGAAGTAGTGAAAGAAGTCGTCGATATAGCACTAAGTCATCGACGAATATATCGGGTATTATCGATACAGACTTGACTTCCTCTGCCGTAAGCCGTGGTGGCGGCGGTGGCATAGAGGGGGAAGAGCAGTATGCATCCATGCAAGAATTGATAGATGACGAACAACGTTCTCGTGCTTCATTTACTACCACCACCCGTAGATCTAAATGCGGTTGGTGTATCGATTCTACTATTGGAATGAAAAGTACAAAACGTCGTAAATTTACTTTATTGGTATTAATGTTATTGATTTTGGGTGGTATTATTGGTATTGTAGTATGGTTAACTACTACCAACAATAAAGGTGGAGAGGAGAGTATTGATAGTAATAAGAATAAGGAATTTGAGAGTAAAGACAATCCACAGGTTGAGATATTGGACACTGACGGGGGAGGTGGCAACAATGGCACGGCTACAGACATTGGCGAAGGTGGTAGTAATGGTACGGCTGTAAACGAGGGGAATGAAGAGGGGAAAGGAACAGACTTTGATGGATTAGATTTGACATTTACTTTCACTACCGACTTGCCAAGTTTGGCTCCGTCGTCTACTGGCAATAATACTACTACGGATGGGGATGATAATGGTGGAGTGATTGGGAATAGTGGTATACCAACTATATCAACAGTACCAACACCAACAGTAATGGGTACAACAATTATGGATAATGATGATGATGACATATTCGGTACTTGGTCAGACGATACTTCCTCAACTGCCTCTCAAGAAGAGTTAAATGGTACAGATATTAGTATACCAACAACAACTTCAGTCAATAATAGTACAAACTCAAGCGATGTACAACAGCTACCAGAAGATGATCCAACATCATATTTAAATGTTACAAGTTTAGATGATGATATGTTATCTGATATTAATGTTGTTTCCTTTAATGATACGACGACTAATGAAGACGATGATGGTGGTAGTTTAAGTCCAACGATGTCAACTTCTCCTAGTAGCAATGTGGGTCCGACTAGTATTAACATTTCATCTTCTCCATCTCCATCTGGATTGTTCAACTTAACAACATTACCAACAATATCAAGTCGACCAACAACATCATTATCAATCTATCCACCACCACCATCCTCCACTAATTTAACAACTACGGTAACTGAATCTAAGTTGCAAATTACAATTCCAGGTAATCTAACCTTATCAAACATCACTACACCATCAAATGTTAATGAACAAGAGTTATTAATTGATGTATTGGAACAAACTATCATGGATGTAATGAATCAAGATGTATTAGTAAGTGATGAGGAAGAAGTTATTGTTAAGGATGTGATTATACTACGTATCAATGGTGTTGATGTTGCTACTAATGATAATGCAATGGGGTCGGCGGGGTCTAATGTGGGGTTGGACATATCAGGAGATTCTCCGCCAAGGGTACCCTCCGAGTTGAGTATGCCTTCTGATCCATACGTTCCTCCAGAAGAGGACAATACCGAGTCATCAGATGAAGCATGTATAATCTGTCCTAACGGGATAACAGCCGGTAATGACTATATCCCCACCGATTTCGGTGAAGGCGCAACCTGTAAAGAGTTAGTCGATATCACCGCACTTACACTTACTAAAGATGATGAAAGTTGTAACATAATGGAGGTATATTGTTGTCCAATTGTACAAGAGAATCCATGTTTAATCTGTGGTTCAAATGGAGGATTAAGTGTTGAGAAAGAAGATGAGATGCCGTTTATTGATTATGGTGATATGATGACTTGCAAGGTTAGTAGTGTGATTTCATATGTTCATATGATATGTTCCTTGTTTATTTGCATCTAACAAACATCCTCACCCCCTTCTCTTCATTCAAAGGAATTGGTTGACTTTTACATGGCATTAGATGCCAACTCGGAGATATGTCTCGAAACATTAACAGATTATTCTTGGAAACCATGCTGCCCTAGTTCTACATCATCTCCCCCTAGAGTTCCTTCGGATGATCCAATGATGCCAAATCGTATACCCGGACGTCAACTCCGTGGAAGTACTCGTGGGGAAGAAGAAGAAGAAGTCAAGGTTGTTCCTAACTTTATATCAAGAGAGTTACAATCGGTATTACAAGCAATTGATAACTCTACCACTATGTCCAACTCAACCAATACCTCAACCATCGTCACCATGAATAACAATACAACACTTGAAGTTGAATTCAATCTATTACTAGAAGAGACGTGTACCAATACATCATCATGTGAAGATGAATTGAATACAACTATATATTATCAAACGAATGTTACTGAAAGTATGGTTGAATCGGTGGATGATGGTAGCTTTACTACGATATTACAAGAGAATGTACAGAGTACTGTGGATGAGTTGCAAGATGAAGTATCGATAGTGGATAACTCCACTGCCACTGATACTAATACTACTACTGATATGTCGAATACTACTGAGTCAAACTCGAGTAGTGTCGCGAGTGCCATTTTATTGTTTGAGGATGTCCAAGTTGTGAATGGTGAATTTGGTACAGATAATAGTGTGAGGGTGACGGTTACTGAGGAGATTGTTACTACGCCTACAGCTGTTGTCAGTGTTAATGATACAATTGTCGGTGTGAACGATACAACTCTTGGTAGTGATATGAATGATACTTTGTCATTAATGCCAACGGCTAGTCCTGGACCATCATCCATGTTGACATTTGATGGTACTAATAATGCCACTGATGATGAGATTAACAATGCAACAATGATACCAACATCATCACCTGGACCAACCTCGCCGACTATATCTCCTGTACCAACAAATCTCATTGGCTCATCGAGTAATGATCCATTGTCATATCCACCGAGTAGCAACAGTACATTGAATTCATTAGATGATGATAATACAACTGATATCATATGTCCAATGGATGTACAACAATGTCCCGACGGGTCATACGTCTCAAGAGTTCCCCAAGATATGTGCAACTTTGCACCCTGTGATGGTAGTATGGGGAGTATGAATGATACCATTGTTGACGTGAACAACTCTACTACCAATGGTACCATGATTCATGACGATGGCAACTCTACGACGAATGGTACCACCATTACACTATTGGATGTGCCTACGGTATCCCCTGCTCCTACCCCAACTCAAGATCCATTATCATCATCGTTCATTCCGACAAGTGATTCGTTATTCAATTCATCGTCGGTCTCGCCCTCAAGTGATTCATTATCAAGTTTGCCACCTACTTCTTCTCCTGGTCCGACGTCAAACTTGACATCAATAGGAACAGAGAATGGAACCGTCTTTGATGACGAGTCAAGCTTGAATGAGACCATTGGAAAGACTCTTTTGATCAAGCTCCAAGCAAATGAGACACTGCTTGGGACTAGTATTGACGAAGAAGATATGCTTCTGTTTGAACCATATTCTCCCTCACCAATCAATGCCACGTCATGCTATGAGCAATGTCTCGGTGGTGATGAATATGACGGCTGTGATACCGAAGTAGTATGTGGAGGTACCTTACCCCTTGACTTGGCAAATGCCACAACTTTATCATTCCAATGGGATGCTTCCATCGACGGTACGAAGTACATATCCATCAAGGGTAGTACCGAACCTACCAAAATTGAATTTATGACATACATTGATGATTGTACGGCACCATATCAAGAGATTGATGGTAGCAACATTACATATCAATTCAATACCGATGATATATTTGAATGGCAAAAGTATACATTTGATCCAGAATCTTCTTTTGTCACAATTGGTACATGTGATGGATGTGGTGATAAATGTGAGGTGTTCACACGTATGGTATTCATGCCTGATGATAACTATGAGGAGCTTGATTTGAACTTTAACAGTTTATCTTTCTCGGTGATGTATGATCCACAGTTGGTATCAGAAGGGGAGAACGAATATGAGTGGTATACGAATGGGTATACTTGGATACGCAAACCCGAGGGTGGTTCGATTGAGTTGGTTGATAAAGAGGGAGGAGAAGAAGAGGAAGATGAAAGTGATAGTGATACCTTGAGCAACGAGATCATCCCTACTTTGGTAATAGTGGGAGATAATCAAGAGCCTGAAGATGCCTTCCCCTTAAACGAGTGTAAGGGAAATTGCCAATCAGATGCGGATTGTGCACAAGATCTCAAATGTTTCTTCACCAACGAGGGTGTCGATACAGTAACAGGGTGCAACGGTCAAATCGAGGCCGGACGAAACTATTGTTATCTTCCTGGTCATATATTCTTGATAATAGCCGGCGAGGATCAAGAACCAGAGAGTGCATATCCCTTAAGACAGTGTGAAGGAAACTGTCAATCTGATGAAGATTGTGCCCAAGGACTTGTTTGTTTCATGAGAGATGAGTTTGAAGATGTGACTGGTTGCTACGGCGATGGAGAACAAGGAGCAAACTATTGTATAGCAGCGAATGAGACGACTCTTGTGAATAATGAAACTGTCATTGAGTCTATCTCACTTGATGATCTCTCATCTCCATATGTCATGTCACTATCGATGGAGGGTGATGAAGAGCTTGGACGCTATGGCTCATCAGTGGCCATTTCAAGTGATGGTACCATTGTTGCCGTAAGTGCCAAGGATGCCAAGAACGAAGAGGGCATAGACACGGGTGCTGTATATCTCTATTCAATGACCAGAGGGGGAGAAGATAATACCACGTCATTAACACTACAACAGGTATTATATGGTGAATCATCAAAAGATGAATTTGGTAATACTGTGGTATTATCTCAAGATGGAAGCAGGCTAGTCGTTGGTTCACGATGTGAGAATGATCAGATGGGTGCTGCTCGTATATATGAGTTAGAAGAAGAAGGAGGAGGAGAAGCTAGTAGTTGGACGTTGATGAACGGCGGTGCTATAATAGGAGCATACCCCTCTGGACGAACCGGATTTGCTGTTAGTATTTCTCATGACGGTAATGTGGTTGCAATTGGCTCACCCACAGAAGGAGGAGGGGTAATCCGTACCTATAAATACACCGATCCGAATGAAGGATGGATAGAATATGGTTCTGTAATTAAAGGTCTGCCATCAAGAGAGGCCGCTGGATACTCTATATCTCTCTCTGATACTGGCTCTACAATGGCTATAGGATTCCCCAAGGCTAAGAATTCAGATGGGTCCGTCAATGCTGGTAAGACTGCGGTATATGTCATGGCTGGTGATGAATGGGTTGTATTTGGTCAAGAGATATACGGCGAGGAAGATAATGATATCGATGGGGGGTCGGTTGCCATGTCCCAAGATGGTAGTATACTAGTGATTGGTGGTAAAGGCCATGATAAGGTTGATATAGCAACAGGGGAAGTCATTATGAGCTCTGTTGGATACTGCCGCATCTATGAAATGACACAGCTCTCAAGTGAATGGGAATTTCAGTATTCAATTAAGGGTACGAGTGATGATGAGCGGCTTGGTACATGGGTTGCAGTCTCTTCGGATGGTAATACGGTGGCTTGTGGAGGCGTAAATGGTGTGAATGAAGTTGATAGTACAAGTGGGGTTGTTCGGTTGTACAATAGACTAACAGAGCAAGAAAGTACTATATGGCCAAGAGGAGAAGATGTATTCGATGGGGCTACGTTTGGTGCGTCTCTGGCATTAGATAATGATGGGAAGTATGTGATTGTTGGTGCACCGACCAAGAGCCGTATCGAAGATAACTCACCATATGGTATCATTCAAGTATTTGAGACTACTGTACAAGAGGTTGATGAAGGACTCATAATAGAAGAAGATGGTGATAATGTAACATCAATTCAAGAATTCAATGAAGAGACTAATGAAAATGGAACCCAGACTCTGACTGATTATGCCCCCGGAACGATAACAATAGCAGAGGATGATAAAGATGTCATGACTGCAGTTATATCAGATGACGAAGAATATATGCCAGTGTCTAATCCCAATCCTGGCGTCATAGAGTATCCAGGATCAGCAGTTGAAATGGAGGGTGTTGGTGAAGAAGATGCGAATATGACAGTTGCAAACCCCATTCCTGGTGTCATAGAGTATCCAGGATCAGTTGTCGAAGAAGATACGAATATGACAATCGAAGAAGTAGCCGCAGTTGATGACGGTAGCAATTCGACATCCATTGATATAAAAGAATTCAATGAGGCCGATGATGGAAATGGTACAGTCACTTCAATCGAGTATGCTCCTGGTACAGTAGTAGTTGCCGAAGAAGGAGAAGATGTAATGACCGTGGGACTAGTTGCTGACGATGAAGATGAAGTCATGACAGCTGACGACGCTGCTGCTGCACTTCCTATCGTAGAGGATGAAGAAGTCATGACTGAAGGTGGTGAAGAGGAGGGGCCTTTAATATTCCCCGAGGCTCCTGATAATGAGGCAGCAGTTGATGATATGGCTGTACTTCCTACTGTAGAGAATGAAGAAGTCATGACGGAAGATGTCGATGTGGAGGGGCCTTCTATATTCCCTGAGGCTCCTATGGACATGGGTATGGAGGATATGGTCATGGGGAAGAACTCTTTAGATGCATTTGCAAATGATCGTCGTCTTCGTGCTGCACCTCTAGGGGTATTACAACATAATCCATAGAATAAAATTGTACATATAATGTGATGATATTGCGACGTTGCCGTACCACAGTATTGGTGATAGTTGGCTTCCATTCACTTGAGTTAATATTGAGATGTGCACATCTTGTATCATTTTTTTTTTTCAGCGGAATAAACTTTCAAACGGTTACGAGCGCCAACAAACGAAACAAAACATACCTAAAGTTCGGCTGTATAATCATTCATCATGTCGTCAACACCACCAGCCAAACGATCCAGAACTGATACTACTGACGATAACAATATTAATACCACCGCCGCCGCTAGAAACAATAACGATACCAACAACAACTCATCAATAGAAGACAATAACAATGATGTAATCTCAACATCCAAAATATTACAACAAATAACTACATTATCAAATGATTATTGTAATGCAACACCATTCCCACATGGTGTTATTAATAACTTTTGTACTGATGGATTGTTAGGTGAGTTGTATATTTATTCTAACAGCAAGGCTATGCTATGTATCGTCCATCATTTTTTGCAGTCACTAACAATCATACCATTCACCATACATATACATGCTCTCTTTCCATACACACGATATATATCACATATAATTACACAGAGAAGATACTAATAGAATTGAAACATAATACAAAAGTGAAGTTCAAGGAAACTGATTTATTCCGTGTTTATCAGAGTATTGATTTGGTAAGTTCAAGTGTGATACTGTGTGATATGTGTGCATATCATAATATGCTCAACTCTATCACAAATGTAACTACACCCCGTCTCGTCATATATCTCATATGATCTAATGACAACACTGCACTACTATATATCAATCAATCAACAAATAAATAACATATCATCTAGGGCAACTTACAACCAAACACAGATCTAGCCACAAAAATGCCAAACTTACTCTCCCTAAAAAATGCAATCTATTCCAAATCATACCTACAAATCATTGAAAAACTAACCAACCTACCACCTAATACATTAACAAATACAACAATTGATTGTGCAATTAATTGTCATACAAAAGGATGTCACTTATTATGTCATGATGATGTTATTGGTACACGAAAGATATCATTTATTATTTATTTGACCGAGGTGGGGTGGGGTAGAGATGATGGTGGCTGTTTGGAATTGTATGATGCTGTTCAAGAAGAAGATGATGATGGTGACGATGATGTTAACAATGATAAGAAACAGTCATCTACATCATCAGCAGCCAACTCGCAACGACGTGTACCAACAGCACTACCAACAAAGACAATACTACCAAACTTTAATACAATGGCATACTTCGTAGTTAAGCCGGGTGTTTCATTCCATTCAGTACAAGAGGTATTTAATATTGATAAGCCACGATTATCAATACAGGGTTGGTATCATGCTAATGAACAGCCGGATGATATTGAGAATGCTACATTGCAACGATTGAAGAGTAGTGGTATGGGTGAGGATACCGAGGGGGAGTTTGAGCCGCTGCCAACGGTTGTGGCTAATGATAATAAGAAGGAGGCATCACCTTCCGAAGCCGCATCAACAACAATAGAGAACGAGAGCTCACCGTCAACCCCAGCACACAATCTAAGCGAAGAAGATATCAACTTCTTATCACAATACATTAACAAGGCATACCTATCAACCGAATCAATGAATGAGATACAAGAACGATTTGAAAACGAGTCAAGTGTACAATTACGACACTTTTTATTAGATGAATGGAATACCAAGATAACTACTGCTATAAAGAATGAAGATACAAGAGACAAGTTGGGTAATGATCGACCCTCATTAGACTATCAGGTCGGTATTGCTGATAAATGGAAGGCTGTTGGTCCTGCTCATAAGCAGCGATTTCTACAGTATGATGATGAATCAAAAGATGATACCACCGCCACCAACAACTCAGGCACGGGTGAATACCTGCATCATGTACGTCACACATTATTCAAATCTACAGCATTTGGTAAATGGTTAGGGTACATTACAAGTCTAGACTATCCCCTTGGTCAACGTGGACGTGTCCGTCGCTTCCGTCCTGGATTAGATTATACCGTGGCACATTATGGTGTACTAACGACACATTCAGTATTAGATTCTACCTTATGCTTCTGTGCCGGGAATGGTGAGCAATGTACATTCGATGAAGAAACAAACGATTTGATAGGATCAGACGATGATGCTATTTGGGAATCGGGAGATGTTGGTGGATTTGAATGTTATATTGCCGCTGATGAGGGTGGTGAGGATGATAATGATGGACGGGATGCCGAGTATGATGATGAAGATGATACAAGATTGTTGAGTGTATCTGCTAGTAATAATACACTGTCACTTGTATATCGTGACCCGGGTACGATGAGGTTTGTCAAGTATGTTGGAAGGTAAGAGTTAGTCCATATATGTAGTGCTCATTTGAATTTGACTCGTATGCCATGAGATTGATCTTTCTTACTATCTAAAGTGGTGCACCAAGTTCTCGATTTGATATTGCTTTGGAATATGATGTAAATACGGATGATGATGCAGAGGATGATCATGATTCAGATGCTACCGAGAAGATGACTAACAAGATGCTATAAACATCGATTCTCTAATACAAGTTATCTTGTTTCTTTATTGACACACACAAAAAATCTCTACACACATAATTTCATATGGCTAAACCTCTTCCAAAGTTGTATACTGACACACTGACACAAACACTTTAGACCTCTATCTCATTTGCGTCACCAGTAAGACGTTCCAAGATTCCAATGATTAACATTAAGATCAAAGCTTTCTTCTCTTTAGAAGACAAGTCACTACTTGATAAATACGCCAACACGTCCGACTTGCTTGCCATATTTCTAGAATCGACCTTGGAGGACTTTGTCTTTTCACTCTTCTCACTCTTGGTCTTGCCCTTTGTTGGACTGGAGCTGGGCTCAACACTTGTAGACGGGGCATCAGATGGAGCTAACGAGGGCTTGCCACTTTCACTAGGGACAGATGAGGGAGTGTCACTTGGCTCTTGACTGATGGATGGAGAGTAAGAGGGGACAAACGAGGGCTTGCCACTTTCACTTTCACTAGGGACAGATGACGGAGAATCAGATGGCTCATTGCTTGGTGCACTACTCTCACTAGGTGAAGAGGACTGCGAGGGCACTTCGGAAGGCACGTCGCTTGGTGCATATGACGGTGCATTAGGCTATCGATGTCAGTATGTTTATAAATGAGAGAAGTGAGTTGTATGACTTCTTGACTGGCAAGATACACATTCACACATAACTTACACAACCAGCATTAACAATATCAAGCCCCTCTTTATCCTGGCATTGTTCTTCCTCATCATTGCAGCAGTCAATCAAGCCGGTAACCTCATCATTTCCATTGGAAAATGCACAAGAGTCTTTTTTGTTACACGAATTGATTAAGTCAACACCACTTAATTGAGCAAATAAGCACGAAAATCTCCCTCTGCAAGACAAATCAACACTGCCAATTTCAGCACCACCGCACGACGTGAAACTGTTGCAAGATGCAACAACATATTGAATAGTAGTACCAGTGCAAGCAAAATCACCACCACACGAACCATCTTTACAAACTTAGGAGGGAAGAAAGAAGAAAGGATCAGTAATAAGTTCAAGTGATACGAACAAAATGGCGGAATGTATGACTCTAATACGGAGGCTAAACGAATGGACAATTGCTACTTGCCTTTACCTGTAAAGCCATCTTCAATTGTGCCATCCGATTCAAGTTTTCCACATGCATCAGTTCCAGTGCAACATTTGCTCACTCCTTCTACCATACATGCATCAGCACAAGTTTGGGAAGTACCTTCAACAAAACCACGATCACAATCAACATACGCATCACTTCCCGATAAACCAGATGTATCTTCACAACGACCCTGAAGCGCTTTGAGGGCAGCTGTACTAGGAGCAGAGGACTCACTTGGTGCAGATGACTGAGAGGGCACTTCGCTTGGTGCATTAGGCTGTCAGTGTCGGTATGTTTATGAATGAGAGAAAGTGAGTCGTATTATGACTTCTTGACTTACAAGCATTAAATACACATTCACATATAACTTACACAACCAGCATTAACAATATCAAGTCCATCTTTATCCTGGCATTGATCATCCTTATCATTGCAGCAGTCAATCAATTCATCAAATGCCCCATCTCTACTGGTATCCTCGCAAGCGCGTTCTTTGTTACACGAGTTGGTCAAAGCAACATCACTTAATTGAGCATCTCGGCACGACCTATCATCTATACAAGATGAAACAACACTACCAATCCTAGCAAATGAGCACGATTTTTCTTCATTGCAAGACGATACAGCACTACCAATTTTAGCACGATTGCACGATTCTTCTTCATTGCAAGACGATACAGCACTACCAATTTCAGAAGATTCGCATGAGGATTCTTCATTGCATGAATTATCAGCACTACCGATTTCAGCTCTATCGCACGATTTTTCTTCATTGCAAGACGAATCAACACTACCAATTTTAGCACGGAGGCACGATCCTTCACCTTTGCATGATGCAACAACATAGTCAATATCTGCATCAAAGCAAGCTTCATCATCACTGCACGATCCATCTTTACAAACTTAAGAAGGAAGAAAGAAGAAAGGGACCAGTAAACAACGAGTGTTAGTATGAGTATGAGATGTGTGTCATGAATAAACGGAGACGGAGGCTAAACGAATAACGACGACAATTGACTTACCTTTGCCTGTAAAGCCATCTTCTACATCTATGGAGGTTCCTGTTTCGATTTCAATTTCTCCACATGCATCTCTTCCAGTACAACATTTACCATCACATGCAGTAGCACAAGTTTCATCAGTAGTGGTATCCTCAACAAAGCCACGATCACAATCAACATATGAATCCGATGGGTTACTGGAGTAGTCAATCCCAAATGCCGCCTCAGCTGAGGCAACACAACGAGCTTCGAATGTAGCCAGGTCCATACCTGAATCAAGCCTTCTTTCTTGAGCTTCTTGGACTTGATGATCCTCGAAAATTTGCCCCTTTACACATGAGTTGGTAGATAAAACAACTGCTACTGCTATTGTTGTTGTTATCCACTTCATATCTTCTCAATATTCTTGTTCGAAATATGTATTTGTGTCTATTTTAGTTTTATTGAGTATGTAATTCAAATTAAATGATATGTTTATGTTGGGCGAGTAGTATATAGATGGGATAGATTGGTTGAGTGTAAATGTAAAAGATTGAGATTGTGTGATAATTATGTAGGTAGAGTATCTTCTTATACTTATGGGATGGTGATATGACTTTGTATCTGTTATTTTCAATTGTTTATATGTGTGTTTGTATGTTTTGAGTATATATGGATTGTAGTTGTAGAAGTTTTATTTGACATTTAATGATGATAAAGATAAGTTATTATTATTATATTTGTTAGTGGTAGTAGAAAGATAGACACGACGACACTTATGCATAAAAGTTAGTATATAAGTTTCACTCACCTTATTCGATCTCTGCCAATTAATATATTAACTTATCTGTGTTATCGATAGACTGGAGAAGATTTATGTATCGTTAGTGCACAGTATTTTATCGCTGTTACAATTACAATATTGCAATAGAAACCAAACTGCAACGGCACATCATAATCATATGGGTGTACATAGTATCCTACTCCACCTCGATCTTTGCCATACACACCATCACAGAAATGCACATGCTATAACTATAACTTGTTTGCAACGGTCTAATAATAATAAAGGTTTCATCGATCTGCTATTGCCATTGCCATTGCCATTGCTAACACACCAAATATTTGGAAAATACTCTTTTTCTGTTTCCACTTTTTGTACGCATGACCGATGGTAAATTCATATGTGCTCACCTGATACTTATTGGATACTCAAATATGCTCTGCACTCTATATCCTATCTGTGTTATGTATCCCATGGTGATATGTTGTTTTTGGGCTTTTGGCCGTTTTATCTTCCATCCCGGCGTGTTGTCCTGGGGCGGTATCCTGAGAATTTGGGTCATGGAGTATCTTCTTTTGGCGATGCAACGTAGATTTTTGAGTTTGAGTGGCGGTGTCACTACTGATGGGTAGCGCATTTATACAACAACATGGTGTCAATAGATCTAAATCAAGAGCATGGTAAATGCATGGCTATCCTAGTCCTATTATGGATTCAGCAACAATTGATATTTGCAATCTTTGTTGCAATTGCACGTAAAAAATCAGGTTCGTAATGGAGGCTCAATATTGAATCGTGATGTTTGGTTGCCTTTATTTTTGATTGTCTTTGCAAACCCACGATACTATCAAACACTAATCTCTTTTATCTATTTCAAGGTATTCAACCTCCGACTTTATATCCTCGAGATTCTGGTGAGTATGATTTGATGTGTATAGTTTGATGTTGCAAAGATATATACCTTTGACTTACTAACATCACCTTTTATTATCGAATAGAATCAAGACCTTGAACCTATCAGCAGAACAAGTAGATTCCTACATGTGTGTACAACGGATGCATCAAAATAATGTCGAATTCTTATGTTGCTACTTTCCGATAATGCTGCTCGCGATGATTAATTATCCATCTGAAACATTTTATGGTAGTACTGTTGTATTGTTAGGACGGGGAGTAACGGCGATGGGGTATTATCGTGGTGCTAAGAAACGAGTTATGGGAGGATGGTTTCATTTTGGGGAATGGTATACCGTTTATTATGCTGGAAAGTTTGCATACAATCTTATCAAGGGATAAAGAATTGGAGCGGGGATGAGAACAGCTGAAGCTCAGGGGGGATATTAAGAGAGAGGTTAAACAGGCGAATATCTATTGATTATAACTTGTTATGGGGGTAGATATACCTTATCATTATCTGTGTTACTGAATAGTAAGTTTAAGTCTATACTTTCAGCTCATAAACACAGACTACTTCCTCGTACCATGTGCTGCTACTTAATCCTTCTTTCTTGTGGCGAATACAGATACCCATGAATGCTCAACATAATCACATGACTTTCTTAAATCATCATCCTCAACAATCTCCAAGATATCCCATCCTGAACTTTCTAATAATGTACGAACCTCATCTTTGGTATAGTACGAATACAACTTGCGTCTTGTATCATCTGCATTTGTATCAACTTCCTCTTTGTTTCGAATGTCAGTATATCGTTCATCGACCTCAAAGACTTCCCCCGATTCATTCTCGTCATTATCATTTTTGACCTTGAAATTAACAAATAGACAACCACCAACTTTCACGGCGACGTATACTGCCTTTAATACATCCATCGCTTCGTCTTTTGGTAAATGAAGTAAAGTAGCATTACACCAAATCCCATCTATACTTGTATCAACTAATACGTTCTTAATTTGACGTATATCCATATTTATAAAATGTGCCTTTGATGCTATTTGTTTAGCATGACTAAGCATTTCGTAGGAGTAATCTATACCTAATACTACATGTCCCAATTCTGAGAAGAACTTCGTATCACGTCCATATCCACATCCCAATTCTAATATAGTTATTGTATCATTTGCATTAATAAGATTCTGTTGTGTTTGAATTTGTGTTAGGAATGTATCACGATGTGATGTTGGTGTTAAGTTTGGTTGAGATGAAACTTTATCAATATATTCTTGTGTATGTGTGTTGTAGAATCGTTTTGTGGCTTGTATACGATCCTCGTTTGATGTATTTGATAGGTCTGGTTTAGACTTGGACAGTGATGGTATCTTGACATACTCTTCATCTTCATTAGATGATTGTTCTGCTGGCAGCTGTTTTGCTTCTTCTATATTTATATCCACCCCATCTTCTTCTGTGCTATTTGCCCGTACAACAGCTTCACTAACACCCTCCTCATCGGATAATGTAGTAACCTCCATCAACTTCTTCAACATTCCACCACCACTACCTTCTTCTCCATCCTCATCAAAACTAGACTCTTCTTTCAAGGCCTGTTCTAACGCTAATGCTGGATTATCAGTAGCATACTTTTTCTTCAATGCATCAATAATATGCTTTGGTAACATTTCCAATGCTTGGATGTTAAATGCACTTTCCTCATCGAATGGTGCATCAGGCAGTCGGGGTATATCCCCCTCTCCCAATGTACTACTACTGCCACCTTCATCACCACTACCACTATTCTTATTCTTACCAACATGTGCCTTCCTCCACTCTCTCAAATTTAATTCAGCTTCACGTTTTTTCATACGCTGTTCATCAATTAACTTTTTATATAATAGATTTAAATCCATCTGTCCAGAGGCACCATGATGTAATGATTTCTTGGCATCTTCTAATGCCTGCTTTTCTTTTGCAGATTTGAGTTTTTGTGAGGCGGCGATGGATTCAGGTGTTGTTATTGCGCCGTGTTTGGTAACTTCTATTGATAGACGGGAGGATTTTTGTTTTACTGAGCCCTTGGCTCGGAGTGCTTCTAGTTCATCTGATAGGCCCATAGTTTGTTTTGTGTTTTGTATTGCAATGCAGAGCGTTGCAGAATAGAAGTACTATGTTGAGATTATGTGATTGAGAGTAGATTTACTATGCCGAATTGATGATGATGATGGAGCCGGCATTGAATCATTGATTAAATCTCCAAACACGCTGCCCCCCTATAGTTCATGACATGAGAAGTTGAAAGCAAAGATACAAATGTGAGTAAAAAGATATGTCGATAACGAATGGTATCTTTTTGCCAACGAAGTGAAACTTGCCTCCATGAGGCGAGCAACCCAGCACATTGTTATTATCTGCACCGCGCCGTCTACTAAGCAACTGCCGCCATAGTTAATTAATTAACTAATTAATTATCGCCGAGGGTGATACTGAATAGCAAAGTGTTAAGACGTAGATTGCAATTGCAAAAAAAGACATTGACACATCTTGTGCACAAATTACAAACTATAAACACACCGCTGAGTTGCAATAGAGACTGTAGATTACAATTGCAAAAAACTTGACACATATCTTTTGCACTTGCATACTTCACAATATATCATTTTGCCGCCGTCGAGAACAAAATACAAGCAATATCCTAAGATGGGCAAGCTACTAGGAATGACAATAAAACCATCAGGTGTATCTTTAATATCCAAACGTTCACTCTATCCAATAGCCGAGGCATTCTCCCGATCACGCTCACGCGATACTACCACCGACGACAGTCCAATCCACTATCACTACAATGGACAACCTACCAAATCCATTCCCAAGAATATAACACATTTAACAATATCAAATACAATTAAAGTTATACCTGAATTTGCTTTTTATGATTGTACTTCGTTAGAAGTTGTTACTTTTAATAATGGTTTAGTGGAGATACAAGATCGTGCATTTCGGAATTGTAAAAGTTTAAAAAGTGTTTGTATACCGAATAGTGTTACGATTATTGATGATGCTGCTTTTAGAGGTTGTGTTAGTTTAGTGGAGGTTACATTCGGCAGTAATAAAAGTGATGATAATGATGAAGAATCAAATAAAGAAGAAGGAGAAGGAGAAAGTAAATTAACACAATTAGGATGGGGATGTTTCTACAACTGTACATCATTAACCTCCATTAAAATACCATCATCTGTTACTGAAATTGGTAATGAGGCATTTAAAAACTGTACAAATCTTGAACATATTGAATTTGTCGATGATATATTACAACAACAGATTATTAAAAAGGAAGCATTCT
>Ga0214480_100112_pt1 | contig 34523 bp, 30 predicted proteins | sample M1_20Mar14CPVII9_3_FD_165042 | JGI IMG/M metagenome (GOLD analysis project Ga0214480, IMG submission 165042) | Marine eukaryotic communities from Monterey Bay, California, United States - M1_20Mar14CPVII9sort6BwellE17 | ecosystem: Environmental > Aquatic > Marine > Unclassified | place: USA... | reverse complement strand
ACTGCTGCATGGGTGCTTGATTGCCATTACAACATTGGACATGTGCTATCATCACCACAAACCACCACAAGAGGGGTTGGTGTGGCCAAATGTTGGGCTGATTTGGAAATTTTGGCCCAATCTGAGGCGAGATGTCGGCCTACACATGGCTGTAAAAGTGCAACCGACACCTCTACAAAGGTGCTTCAAGTGTTTATTAACTTGTTAGGTACCCAGGCAATGCCAATCCATCAGTATATTTGCTAGCCTACATCTCTAGGGGGGCGCTAGACACCCAAACATTGCCCAGGTGTTGGTTGGGTTTTGAAGTTTCTCACTGATAATCTGCCAACAAGTGGCTGTAAAAGTGTTGCCCTCATCTTCAGAAATGTGCTCAAGGTGGTAAATGACTGCTGCATGGGTGCTTGATTGCCATTACAACATTGGACATGTGCTATCATCACCACAAACCACCACAAGAGGGGTTGGTGTGGCCAAATGTTGGGCTGATTTGGAAATTTTGGCCCAATCTGAGGCGAGATGTCTACATGGAGGATTGCACTTTTATTTAGTATTACAAGTCAGTAGGTCATCTTATATCTCTTTTTACAAATATCATATTATATTGCATCATATCGAATCTATACATACATTGTTTGGACTATAAAATAAACAGGTGTATACCAAACCTTACACACAATCATCCTCTAGAATCTCTGATTGTTCATTCACTTCCTTAGTTTCTGTTGGCTCTTCTTTTTCAACCAAAGCCTCGAGCTCATCATTCTTCTTCAGATCAACAATCTCTTGCTTCAAAGTGTTTACCTTATCTTCCAGTTCCTTAACAGTGATTGGATTATCCAAAACTCGTAACCCACCATCATCACTAGTACTACTTGTTGAAGTAAGTTGACTGCCATTAGTTTTGTTTGTTACCGACGATTCCTGGGCGTTATATGCTCGGTTTGATGACAACTTCATGTTCGTCTTTGAAGCCATTCCTCTGATACTATCCTTCACACTAACTTTGTTTCGTCTAAACTTTTCTTTGGGTACAAAGATGAAAAGTAACAGGGAGACACAGATGACAAAGTCAATACACGAAACTACAAAGAATCGGGCACTAGGTTGATTGGTCAGGAGTATCACAGGGATACCCACAAAGCAAACCAACAATATGCTAGCAATTGCCGTGGCAATATACGACGATTCAGCAAACTCCAGCGAGATCTTCCTCGCATGATATGCCTGATACAACGCAAATACCATGGCCCCAAGATCTAACACAGCTAGAACAACCACATATGGTAGCGATCCATCAGTATTACACTGCCCGACACTCTCGACTGGACTAACAAACTCTCTTTCCCAATAGAGAGGAGACAGACCAGTCCAAAGAGCTAGGACGAGAATGTTTAAAAAGAGTAAAGCAAAGAGAGGCTTACACACGTCCATGACAGACACCTTAACTCTTCTCATTCTGGGGTTGTTAAATAACTTGTTGACACGCCACATTTTGGAGAATAAAGCAGCAAAGACTAGAGTGAACCAAATACAAAAGAGGTATGGAATAGACTGACACGCAACGTCCAATCCAGCATCGGAAACAATCTCATCATCAATAGATAATGGTATAATGGTAGATCCCTAGAGTAAAGTTGTGATATGTGGTGAGATATAGTGCTCGAAAAACGAAGAACATATTGTATGTGTATAATCTCACCATGATCAAAGTTCCTGCGCAGATGATCAACAAGAAAATAGGCTGGCTAGCTCGTACCACAGATGTCTTCTCAAAGTATTTGGCTGTGTTCAACAAACAGGAATGTTAGATTTTTGATATGTATATCAGACAAAAGTGGCATGTAACATAACCCAAACTTACTCCAAAAGCCAAACCCAATTGAGAGTGCAAGGATGACAGAACAAAGGAACAAACCCGCAACTCTTAAGCCGGTGCCAATATAATTCATTTCCACTGGGACGATTGCCTTAGAAACTGGTGCCTGCGTACCACCACCATTGTAGATGAACTTTTCATTTGTTCTTGAACCCAAGCCCCTTGTTGAAAGACGCTTGTTCGAGTAGGCACGAAGGTGATTGTTCCATTCACAGGTGGAGTTGCTCGGAAGTTGTTCATGGAATAGATAGCCGATGTCGGCACACGACTGCCCGTGTCGAGATAAGCAACCTCTCCTGTTGTTCCCTCAAACGAATTGTTGATAATGTTGTCATATAAGCTTGTGCCGTTGAAGTACGTCTCAGGTTTTGCTACATTGCATGCAGCAAGTCCAATGGATATAATGGCTTTATTTAAAACAAAAGATACGAAATGAGGAGATCTGAAATATATAACAAACATAAGATATTGAAATACTCACCATCATACATGAAGTATAGGCTTCCGCGGATGATTTTGTTAAAGGTTGGAGGAGGAATGAACGAGTCGGGATATGGCTGTCGAGAATTGATGAATGCCAAGTCATCTGGATTCGCAAGTTTGGCAAATTCCTTAGCGAAGTTATCATATGCATCACTTCCCTGACCCGCAACTCCAGCCTCGATTGTCACAGATCCAAAGCCTTGAATAGCCTTTGCCAATATGGAGTCTTCTTTGGCTTCTAAATTCTTAACAGCACCCCATGGTCCTGGATGCGCGTTCCATAGTTTATGAAGGCGAAGAGAGGAGATAGTAACGTCTGTTAGTATACTTGGTTTGCAAAAACAATCAAACGAAGGCAGCCAATCTCAAATGAGCATCCAAATGATCGAGACTTCATACTCAACACACGAGTTCATACAACAAAACTTTCCTGTCCAGAAGTAATCCGGCGTCGCTGCTATTCCTTCTTCTGCTCCCATTTCCAGTAGGGGATTTAATGTCTGACTAGTACCGATGAAGAATACATGACGATATCCACTGCTTTTGATTGCCGCCACTGCCTTTTTATATCTTCATCAGTGGATAAACCAGTCTCTGGAATACTAACTGGCAGGATCTTCATCTCTGGACAATATTCTGTAGCCGCTGAGACGATTGAACTTAACATAGTGGTGCCATATTCTTGCTGCTCGTGTGGTACTGCAAGATGACGTGTATTTACTTCATCACAAAAGTATTTGACAATTGCAGAACTCTCTCCAGCCGAATCGGGTACTGAAGATATGCGTTATCACGATTTACAAAGACGAGAGAGATGATAGTACTTCTGTTAGTACTAGTGCATTTGAATTCGCATGACAAAACATACAAACGCGGACTTTCCTGTACGTGCAAACAATGGATATATCTCCTTATTATTAACTGTGTATTGTATTGCATTGTGATGTTTTTGTTTGAGTTTGAAGTCTTGTGTGCACAAATATATAAATTAACATACACAAGTAATATGTATTAACATACACAAGTAATATGTACTCACGCTCTTCAGATGTTGATAATGGAGATATTTGGGGTATATCCCTAATACCAGAAATAATAGCCAAAGGAATAGTAACTGGACTTCGTCCTGCACCGGCTAATGCACATGTCGTTCGATTTTCTCGACTAATAATTTCAATTGCTTTGTCAACAGCAACCGCAGGTGAACGCTTGCTGTCGATCATTTCGGTTGTAAATCGGATTGGACAACGTTCATTTAATCCTTTTACATCGGGAATAACCGATCCGTCTCCGTTATTTAAATGTTCCATTGCTAGATATACAGCAGGTGCTATACAATGGGTAGCAGCTGTCCACCGACGAATGGGCTGTAATAGTATTTTTGTATGAGTAAGCGATATGCAAAGTACAAGAAGTGAGCATATTATGATATGCACATGAGCATTGCAATAAAAACTTACATAAAAATATACAAAATGCACAGAAAACAACTCACAGTATATAGGGATATGACAGATACCAATTTCATCAATAGTACCATTATCTGTATTCTCAACTTGTATAACATCGACATTACCAACTTGTTTTATTGATGCAAATGCTGAATTGTTGATACGAAGTTGATCGATTGTATCTGTTAGTATCGCACCGCCGACGACGGATGTTGAGACGGCCACCAATAGACAGCGGAGTGTTAGTTTAAGGTTCATGTTGTTGAGCTCTTTTAACTTCTACTGTATAGATTGCCTATCTCTTATCAATGATTTACCAACTCGCTCAGAGAGGACAAGAGCTAATTCTGTTGATTTCACAATTCCTGTAGGGTTAAACCTTAAGAAACGACACACATATTATATCAGAAAGAATGGGGTCATCTGTCGCATTACCTTTCTCCCCTATAAGATTGTTTGTTAAGTAAATTGTCTGATCAGACAAAAGGATGATCTACTGCCCCCCACTGATCTACAGCCACAGGTTTGGCTCGTAAGAGAGCTCTTCATTTATTTACGATCAATAGCCCCATAATAGTAGAAGTAGAGGTTTAATCCAATCTTCATACCCTTGCCTATCTCCTTCTCATTACTACAATACTATGGATAATAAATGCAGATCAAATAGATGTGTAATAGCCGAGGCTAACAATTCGATGACGACGACAACAACAAACTACTCGAATAAAGATCTTCAGGTGACTCCATCACCTTCATCAACATTATCACCACTACAATCCAGTATTGCCCAGCAGCAACACCATCCCAGAAGAAAGGAAAGAGAGATAACAGTTGAGAATAACCATGTGTTCATCCGGAGGAGGAGCTCTAATGATAATAACTATGATGACAGCGACGATGACCAAAGTGACGACGAAGATGAGAATGTCGACAACTTATTAGAAATGTTAGACTTAGATGATATACCCGATTTGCCATTCGGTCCTCCTCCCACTACGCAATTATCGATGGATAATGATGATAGCGCATCGCCGACGCCGACCACCCGCCGTCGGTCAAAGTCACCTAATCGTATTCTACGATCAACAACATCATCCCATCCCATGACAGAAACAGAACGGAATGAACGCGATGAAGAACGAAGGAAGGCACGTGCATCTATATCAACTAGTCCACAAGGTGTTGCTGAGATGATATAGTATTCATCATAAAACGGTAAGCTATGAGCTATGGGTATCATGAGGTAGCAAATTGCAACAAAGTAAAAGATACCACAACATATTTTGTGGGGTCATTAGATTTTGGAGTGAGCAGACAGTATATCCTGGAGAGCACTTGATTGAGCGTTCTTTAACAAGTAGACAAACTATAATTTTAATTTGGTTGTCAAAACATTAAGATTGATACTTTTAAGTCGCTTGCTTCTTCTGTATCCTTCATGAGAACCCGCATTTTAATTGCTATATTTACTAATCCTGAAAAATCCTGCTTCTACTTGATGGTTTGATATTTTCTGTTCTGTATCATCAAAACTAGGCCCATACTACTTACTATGTAAATAGTTGGGATGATTGTGTGTCTTCATCTCCTCGTCTGCAATCATCTTTGAATCCGACCAAACATTCAATAAATACAAATACTTTGTCGAGCCAACTACCCGACTTCTTCTGACTAATGGTAGGGGCACTTGTTGGATGGGAAGAAGGAGAGCTAGAAGCTATTGGTGATGTGGTGGGCTGATATAGGAATTTGAGATACGATTGTCAGAGTGTGTGTTAGGTGGCATCATATCATATAAAAAAAAGAGAAAAAGAGAAGACCAAGAGAACAAAAGCTCACCACTTGTGTAGGTTCAGAAGATGTAGGAGGGAAGATTCGCTTGGCCAAGTGCTTGGTGAGCTTGAAGGTATATCTGTTCCTTTATCGACATTTAGTTGGAGGGCGATGAGGAAACCTGAGAAGAGAAGAGGGCTGTTGTTGAGAATCGATCATACTATATGACATTAAAAACCACAAACCACTATATTGCACGCACATATATGACGTACCAACTTCAGACAATGCGTCTTCAGCCCTATCAGATTGCAAATTTCGTAACGGTGGTGATTCTAGTTCTGGTGGTGAAGGGAGTTGGCGTTGACGAAGATTGGTCGTCTTGATAATCACAGCAGATGATGTTTGTAGGGAGGTAGAGTCAAAGATGAAGATTAACTTCAATGTCAGTATGAAAAGTGTAGTAATTGCTATCATCATTTTGTCGTAGTTAGATAATCCAATGCTTTTATATATGTTCCGTTTTGTTTGAGTGTTGGTCGATGTGCAAGATAGTTGCACCATATAGCTACTGATAATGCATAATGCAAGCCTTTGTTAAATGCGAATGTCAAGGGAGAGTTAGAGGGGGCTGTAATGAAGTCTTGACCATCTTGATTGTATGGTAACCATTTAACCGTCCTCCTTTGGCTACTTTGAAAATATCTTCTTCCACCATTTACTCTTCTTCTTCTTGTTTGTATCTTCCTCCCCATTGGTTCCACCCAAAGACACAATATCAGGTCGAGCTCTTACCAATTCAAACATGGTATCTAGACACTTCCTCTCGGTATCACGGAGTTCAGGTGATGAACATAATTTCTTTGGTATGGAAATGCAACTCAGTACATGCATAAACAACCAGTTATTGTCCAAATCATCATCAAGAAGGACAGCTTGAGGATATTTAATCACAAGTATACCGACTGCTTGTCTCCGACCAGCTCTCATGGCTAGATGCAATGGAAGTTCATTATTACTATTTGGTGTTGATATTAAAACATTCTTATCAAGAAGAGCTTTAATCAATTCTCTTTCTGTAGCAGCAGCAATATCATCTTCATTTGCAGGAGACGCCACATCTACAGAATGACTTCTACCACCAGGATAGGTTTTGTTTGATAGAAACAAATGCAGAGGGAGGTCACCATTGTCATCTTTTTCTGTAGCCAAACATAATATAGGAAGTCTGTCGTATACACTACGACCCTCTAATTTCCATGCATCCTCAGTGCAGAGGTATTTAATGAGTGAACCATCTGATGGGCAGACACTCTTGGGAAGACGACATGCTGAATGAAGTACATTCTTTGTCCAGTTACTTTCGTCACTTTCATTGTTGCTACCTGTTCTTTCACTGTCTTGTGCACAAGCAGCATCGACATCATAGGAGGAAGTGTCTGTTTTAGAATCTCCTTTTAATGCATAGGGTTGCTTCACTCCTAATTTCATTTCTTCCTCACTCCAAGTACTCGTTTCTTCTTCCATTAATTCAACTAATAGTTTGAGCATTTTATAATTCTTAACCATCCCCTCATTATCACCCCCATAACTATTCATATAGTGTCTTCTTCTACTACTAGGATTCTCCATCATCCTATCTAGTACATATTGGAGCGGTGTCTTCTCAAACTTGTCTTGTTGGAATAATAATGATGGTACCATATTAACTATAAATCTAATAGCATCAAATGCTTCATCAGATGGCACAACTCCAACCAACAAATGATGTAAGACATTTCTATTTTGTCGATCCAGCATTTGTAGTAGATGCTTTTGATATTGTATAGCTTCTTCTTGTTCTTCTTGACATGTGTATGCATCATCCATTTGCAGTAATGCTCGAAGTACTGCAACTTTACCATGAACAATACCTCCTTGAACACATATCAAATGTATAGGTGTCCATCGTGCACGATTATTATTATCAAATAGTAACCTCCATGATCCTCTAGATGCTTGCTCTCTTTGTTGTTGTATAGTTGATACTTGCTCTACAATTTCATTAGTGTTGACTGTATTCTCATTCATATCTTCATTATCTACAGTACCCAAACTATATGCGCATGCATAATCAATTTCATCTGCAGCACTCAATAAAGCTCTAATCACTGGCACTAATACATCACCATGTGTAGCATGATTGTAAGCAGTTACTGTATGCAATGCAGTATATCCTTTATCGTTTCTAAGATTTGTAGAAGACCCAACTTCATGTGGATGTGTCGTACATCGTTCTATAACTGCAGTCCATTGATTCTTGAGAGATATTAATCTTTGCAATTCGGTTGGTTCACCATTGCTTGGTATTGGTATAGGAGATGATATATGATGACGGCCTGACATTCTTCGTATGGGATCGATTGCTTTGAATAGTAGTAGTTTGTTGTTGATTAGCTCTTCACTTTCGGTTGACATAAGTTGTTAGAGTATCTTGGCTATTGCAATACTATGCCGATACGAACCAGTGCAATAAACTCACCACTTCACCACTTCCCATTTGTATTGCACACTGCAACTTGCCCTGCGCAACTCTAACCTGGAGGCGGTTGGCGGTACTTTCTCCCTTGGGATATTTACTGCAAAAGATACTTCGTATCTTTTCCAGGGGTAAATTTTCCTACCGGCCACCCATCACAAAAATCTAACGACGCGATGATCATTGGCTGATCTACTATTTCACTCTCTCCACAAAACAATTCACCATCATTACTCGATTACATCCTTAGTTATAATAATAAATCAATAATCATGCGTCTCGCCGCCCTTTCATTAACGCGAAATCTACAAACCAAACTCGGTAGCAATACTATAAAAAATGCAGCCAACCGATCCATTGCAAATTATGGTGTCAGTAACAACAGCAGTACTAGTATAAACAGTGAAAAGAGGAAGTATACAACCTATTCACAATTACCATCAGAACATCAAATGGTATATGAAATGTGTCGTAAGTTTGCTGATGAGGAATTAGCACCTAATGCTGGAAAGTGGGATGCAAAGCATGAATTCCCAAAGGATGCTGTTGATAAGTTGGTAAGTTAATATATAATGAACTGATGTCTGTTGTGTCAAGTGTCTATGCTCTGTTAGTAGTAAATGGTTGGTTGGATGATAGGGCAATTGTTGCAATAGATAGTTAGTCTGTTCATATTATAATAACTCTATTCTCAAAAATCTATATCAATTTCCAATATACAGGCTGAACTTGGTATGATGGGTATCAACTGCTCTACCGATCACGGTGGTTCTGAATTAGATGCATTATCATATGCAATTGCCATGGAAGAAATTAGTCGAGGATGTGCCTCCGTCGGTGTTATAATGTCAGCACATAATAGTTTATATCTCTACCCAATTGATGCATTTGGTTCAGATGAATTGAAAGAACGGTACATTACTCCCTACACTGGACATGAAAAGGATGAGAATGGACGATTGAATATTGGTTGCTTTGGTTTAAGTGAGCCAGGTAATGGTAGTGATGCAGGTGCGGCATCAACTACGGCTACTGATGCTGGCGATGAATGGATTATTAATGGAACGAAGGCTTGGATTACAAATGCTCATGAGTCCAGTGCTGCCATTGTCTTTGCAACCACTGATAAATCATTGAAACATAAAGGTATTTCAGCATTTGTCGTGCCAATGAATGCAGAGGGATTTTCACTCGGTGCTAAGGAAGATAAGCTTGGTATTCGTGCCAGTTCAACTGCTAATCTCATTATGGAGAATGTACACATTCCCAAATCAAATCTAATCGGTGAACCTGGACAGGGATTCAAAATTGCAATGCAAACATTGGATGGTGGACGTATCGGTGTAGCTGGACAGGCATTGGGTATTGCCTCGGCCTCAATTGATTGTGCTGTGAAGTATGCACTTGAACGTAATGCATTCGGAAAGCCAATTGCTCAGATGCAAACTATTCAGAATAAGATTAGTCAAATGACTGTAGCAAGAGATTCAGCACGGTTATTGACATGGCGTGCAGCACAAATGAAGGATAATGGTGAGAAATATATCAGAGAGGCTGCAATGGCAAAGCTTGCTGCCAGTGAAGCGGCTACATTATGTGCACACCAGGCAATTCAAATTCTGGGAGGTATGGGATACGTCACCGAGATGCCTGCTGAACGTCATTACAGAGATGCAAGGATTACAGAAATTTATGAAGGTACTAGTGAGATTCAACATTTGGTAATTGCTGGTGATGTTTTGAAGGAGTATAAGAGTCAATATTAAGTAGATAGTTGTTGTATGTAAAGAGCTTTACAATAATCTAGATAGATAGATAGATAAAGATAACATTACATTGTTTGTTGAGATTTTATTTCCTATCAGACTGTTTTAAAGTACATTTGCATGGTCTTTCCAATACTCTGCAGCTTCCATATATGATTCTCTAACCAACTCCACACCACTTCCACCATGCTCTTTTCCCAAGGCATTTCGCATGGCAGTGATTGGAGTCATGGGTAACTCATGATCAACATCTTGAGCTTTAATACTAACAATACCCCAAGGTGCCGTCTCCACTTTACCGCCGTAATCTTTCTTCTTATCCATCGCTGCATTCTCCTTGTTGATTTGCTCTCGTGAGTATAGGATAAGATCAATGTACTTTGCCACTGGAAAAACATCTTTTTCTTCTTTTCCTTCCAATAGTAATTTACGATCAAAGTAACGTGTTAATACTGGTAATTCTTTATCAGATCTTGCCTCGTATCTTGTACGGATATATTGTTCATTGTCCTTCGTAATTGGCAATACATTGACACGTGCATCCGAGAAGTCATTAGTAAGGAATATATGTTTACAAAATTTTGCATATCCATCTTTTAAGTTTGAAGCATCAAATCGGGAATTTACGATCTCTTCAAACTTTTCAATCGAGATGTTGCTGCAGTATATTCATATAACATCGAAAAGACCAGCAATGCGATGGTGGTGGTAATGATGGACAGCAGAATGTGGTGATGATGGATAACAGAATCGCAACATTAGTCGAGAGGTAGTGACTCTAGTGACACATCAAAAACAAAAATATGAACATATGATATGTGAGTATATCACTTACAATACTGCACCGGCATAACCTTTACTACTCTCTTTCTCGGAAAACTGCCTAAAACAAAATGGATCTACAACAAGATTCTTTGTATTAGTATCTGATTCAGTAGACATGTTGCATAGAATTTGTTGTTGTCTATTTGCAATACTTGAAGGATACTTTTTATTTTTGGTTGATTGATAAGAGTTGCCAGTTAAAAATGCCGATGATACTGATGTTGTAGTAGAGAATGCCCTTGATGATATTGGTGTTAGTAGGACGGTTTGTAGTGCTGGGTAGAAGTATCGCATTGTATAGATTATAGATACGCGCTGATATGTATTTTGACTTGACGACAGTTTGGTCGCTAAAAGTAGGAATGAATTTCTCTAGACCTTTTATGTGAAGTATATGGTGTGGTTTGACTGAATCCATTATCATATACATTACTATTTATTTGGTATTATATACTATTATTTATGTATATTATTTGGTATTATATACTATTATTTAATAAAAGACGGCAAAGCAAGGGTTTATATTGGTGTTCATTTATACACATCTTGTGCACTTTATCGAAGGTGCAATTTAGGAATATGCTTTGTATATCCCAACCAATTTTCTAACCATGACTTTAAGTCATGGTACACGTAGAAATTGGTACAACTCTACGTGAGGCTCATACCATGACCGAAAGTCATGGTAGAATTTAATCTATTGCAATAGCATGAAAAAATGTAGTATGATGACGCCGCCGATACTCCGCTTATACTACTCTCGACGGCCGATTCAATGGTGCAATGGGCGTCCTTATCGAGTAGTTGCATCATCGTCGATCGGCGTCGACAAAGTTGATGTTTTGCAATTGCAAAAATTGCAAAGATACCGTATCCTCATTCGGCGAGCAAAGTATTCCACGTCACAATATTTTACCATGACTTTCGGTCATGGTAGCGATTCTAACGGTTGAAAATTTATTCATACCATGACTTAAAGTCATGGTAAAAATTGGTTGGGATATACTGTGAATAGATATCGATAATCTGTTAAACGATGAGCAGCAAGAGTAATACAAAGAAGCGTAGGGTTGGCGGCGATACGCCAGCTGCAGAGACGGAGAACAACAATGAGCTAATTGCAATAAAATCAACTATGAATGAGTTGGTGCATCAGAATCGTACACAAAATGATAATATAGCCAACATTCTTCAGTTGATGAAGGGTATGCAGGGTGAGATGAAGGATATGCGAGAAGAAATTACACAACTAAGAAAGAAGTGTGATGATATGCATGCATACCGAAGTTAATAGTGTTGTTACAAATAGGTTTGATATGTTGGATAACAAACAAAAATATCATGAGGTGATATTGAAGAACCAGAAGTGGACCTTTCCAACAATAGCTCATTCTTTAGAATATAGGAGTAGTTTAGGCCAGCATGAAATTGCTGAGGTTACGAAATTCTTAAAGCAAGTTGAGTTTTATACTCGGAAAATGAGATATGGTACCGCTTCTGGCCAAATCGCATTGCAAGTCTACAATGAGTCTCCAGATTTCTTAAGGTACAACAAAGAGCTCCTACCTTACTGGAAGGAGTTTGCTAGTGCAATAGAACAGCATCAGCACTACCTCAACTGCATGCCAAATAATGAGCCGAAGACACTTCATTTTCATAATATAGAACTATCAGAAGATGTACTTGATCTTCTAGCCAAAGCCTTCAAACCAATCCAGTTCGGTAAATTCATTTTACGAAGGAATAACTTTGGACAGAGAGGCATTGAGTTTGCATTGGACTATCTGGAAAGCAACACCAAATGCAATACTTTTGGCCTAATGCAAAATGCAGTTAGCAATATGCACAACCATATCAATCGACTATGTGAAATAATAAAACAACATCAATCTATTAAAACATTGGCACTTCGTGACATGGCGAGAGTTGGCGGAATGACTGGTTATCAAATGCTACGAATGATTATGCCTATCGGGAAAGAGAAGCTCTGGGCAATCGACCTATCAGGCAATGAAATAAGTACAGGAGGAGATACTTTCATCTCGGACTTCCTAGCAGGCAACAACCATGTACTGAAAAACCTTGTCCTCAAATCCAATCAGCTTGATGATAATGATGCAATGGCGGTTGCAAGTGCACTGAAACACAATAAAAATTTACGCGAGCTCAATATTAGTAGCAACAATTTGACAAATTTAGGATGGGAGGCATTAAGCAGGGCAGTGTTTGACAAGACGAGCCTAAACACTGCCTTTGACTCAAACCATACATGTCATATCGATTTTCCCGACGGAAATGAAATTATAGATATCATAAAAAACTCAAACGGAAAGAAATTGTGGCGCCCGTCAAAACTCAGGCAAAAGAAAGTATATTCAATTCTATCAGCAAGGAATAGAAACTGTTCAAATGTTGATCACTTTGATGAGGGTATGCCTGTTGAGTTACTGCCAGATATGCTAAGGTCTATTCAGAAGTACGCCGGTTATCATAATGCTGATTCTAATTCACTACCTGATAATACTTATCTTTCTCCGCCACCTCGAGGTACCCAGGATGTCAAGCCTCTATCGGTCATGTTCGAGATATTGCAAAGATGGGACAAATCTCTGGCCGTCTTTGAGGCATTAAGTTCATAAATAGTCACTAAAACACCAAGTAGATTTTCACATATTGTGTAGTAGCTAGTATATAATACTTTAATATGCATATTTATAGTCTACTTGTCGGCTTGTACCATTGCCGACTCTACTAGCGCAGTCCCCTTACTTTCTTTTGTGAAATAGTTACCAATATCTAGCCCACTAACCAAACATCCACCTATTATAAATGCAGCTCCGACGGCGGCACAACTTCCCAGACTTTCACCAGCGACAACGCTAGCAAAAGCAGCACCAAAGAGGGGCTCAGTTGAGAAGATGACAGTAGTCTCTGCAGCAGATAAAGTCTTGAGAGCTAGCGTTTCCATCCAAATTGTGAATGCGGTGGTAACAATACCCGTCCATAGCAGGGCACCTAATATCTTAGGATCATATAGCCATGTCATTACCTCTGTTGTACTTGGTAGTGCATGGCATGCATCTGAGACTGAGAAGCCAGATACAGGAGACCAGCAAGTTAGATACGAAACAGAGACCAGAAAGACTGCTAATAGTTGGGAAGCAGCTAAGCGTCCTGCCTCTGTTGGATACTTCTCCATTGCAGCCTCCATTCTCCAGAAACCGAGACCAAACATTAGAGGTTGCATTAAACTCATGATATCTCCACTATTCAAGGTCTCCGTTCCTCCCATTTCCAATGCGTACACTCCCATCGCAGCAAGCACTGCCCCAATAACTTGCCGTCTGAGAAGTGGCTTGCCCCATATATAATCTAGTATAGGTACAATCACGACAGCCATTGAGCAAATGAAGGCCGACTTACTTGCAGTCGTTGTCTTTAACCCGATAGCTTGACTAATATATCCAACAGAATTTAAAACACCAATCTCCATACCCGCAAGTGCAACACTCAACCTGGTCGGCTCTTCATTGCCTTCTACTTGCGCCATTAGCTTTAGTTCATCACTGATAGGGGCTATCAACCACGGTAGCATAGCAATAGCCGCAAATCCAAAGCGGAGAGTAGACGATATACCGACAGACATACTTTCATCTAAGGCTTTCACGAATGTGAAGTTAGTACCATATAATGCAGCTGATAGAAGTAGCAGGAGACGTGCCTTCCATACATCACTTAGTATGGGGGTTGAGGGAATATCATCCGAAACATCAGTAATGAGCTCGGAAGATATCAGTTCATACTCCTCATGTTGTTCGAGATTTGTCTGTTCATCTTCACTCATACTCATGGATTTTAATAAGATTTGATGTGCAATGTACCCTTCTAACAACTCCTGCTGAATGATATCCTTCTCTGTCTCGACATCAACATCCACTGTTGCAGTGGCATGTCCACTCAACCAATCCCCACCTTTAGTCCAATCAGTACCATTCTGTGTTTGATAGTTTAAGATGCCAGCATCTGATCTATGATGAGTAGTAGAAGTTGCTATCTTTGTCTTTGGTGATGGCCACGAAAACGATGATATTGCAGTAGGCAAGATTGCAAGGATGACTATCCAAGCAATTATTGCAATACTACAAGGGGTTGAACTTCCCATCAAAATCATTGATTATAATAATATCTTGACGTTAAGTGTTCTTCTCGTTCAATTTTCAATCGATTGAATTGCAAAACCGCAGTCTCTTCTATCTGTACACACTACTGATATAACAAACGACCAACACAACTATATAATACAACCAAACATCCTATCCTCTCCTCTCCTGTTTAGATTAAAAGACAGTCGGAGTTGTGGTGGCAAAATTTTTGTTTGTGATTTGTGGTGTCGGTGCAGTCTGTTCCAGCTGTCAAAAGTTTTCACTGCAATGGAAAACTATTTATTATAAATCACAGGGGGCAGTAGTAGAAAAAAGCAAGCCCCTACATAAGGCGATCCTCAAGTCTATAGTGATATCAATAGCCTCTTCCTCATAATAATATAGACGCCAAGCCGCAACAACTTACACAATATAATGATTGCAAAGCTATTGATATTGACCATCTCAGGCATATCTGTCGCCGCTGCCAACGATACTCCTCCGTCGAAAGAGTATAATCTTCGACATCTTCAAAGAAACAAACCCTCATGTCAAGCAGAGAATGCATCATGCAATAGTAAGAAACAATGTTGCAATCTTGATACCTTCTTATGCATTAATTCTATTTGTACTGCGGACCCGAAGACCTTACCGCCGCCTTCGCCACGTCCTTCATTTAGTCCATCAGATGTAAGTTACATTTTGTGCATATCATGTGTTCATTTTGTCATGAATAATAGTCTAATATACGATTTGCAATGTATACTACAAATAGACACCCTCTATTCAACCAAGCAATGTAAGTATTCAAATATCTATATTATTCATGTGCTAGTTGTTTCTATTTTCTGATACTGATAGCATGTGATACATATGATCATACTCTTTTACTACATACAGGAACCCACAGACGTCGCTACAACGTCACAGCCACAACCAACGAATGAACCAACTTCTCCACCACCTACAATGTCATCTTCACCAACGGTTGAGTGTTTATGCTGCTTGAGTACTGAAGGGTTTGGAGATTACTTCAAGCTCGAGGCAGGTGGACCAAAATTGAGTAGCGGCGGATATGGATTGGAAAATGGATTAACATGCACAGCTGCATTCCTCGAGAATAGAACCACTACCTTAGATTTACCATTGGATATTTGTGAAGTTGAATTGTTGTTAGTTGGTGGTGGAGGCGGAGGGGGTGGGGCTACAAGTATTGCAGGTAGTGGCGGTGGTGCTGGAAAGTGCGCGTTTGTGTTGTTTTGCCATGTGTTATGGTGTGTTCAATACGAAGACTTGGTGACATGGCTATTCATCTGACCTTATCTGCCTTATTTGATTGTTTTGCAAACAACATGCACTAACATATGTTACATTCAATCTCTCTTTCGTTTTCGTAAATTGTTACAACGTGCATCTTTCAGGGGAACTTGTGCAGAGAGATTTGACTAATCTTCCTTGGGGACAGAGTTGGTCTGCTGGGACATATACAATTACAGTAGGATCTGGAGGTAATGGTGGTTTTGGGGGAGGTTTTGGTTTTTCTAGTGAATCTGGTTCTAATGGTGGCGATACTAGTATTTCCTATTTGACTACAAGTGTTAAAGCAAAGGGAGGTGGATCAGGAGCAACATATGGATCAAGTGAGTATTAGTATTGGTATAAAGTACTCATTCTATCATCTATCATTAACAAAAACTCACATGATTGTCTGTCTGTTTAGGTGGCGGGGATGGAGGATCAGGAAAGTCTGAGTTAGTATAGTTTATCATGTGAATTGATATGAAGTCGCAAGATTTATGGGAGCTTCATTCGCCATTGTATGAGTATTGGATTGTCTTTGCAAATCTATACTAACAGCATCTCTCTTTATCTTTGTGAAACGTGCAGGGGGTGGTGGCAGCCAGGTTGGAGGCAGTAGTGTTTTGTTAGGCAATGGATTGGGCAATGCAGGAGGCGTTGCGTAAGTATATGTCTTCATTCATCTATCTTTGTATATATGTTCTATTGTGTGACCCCTTGCACTCAGAAAGACAACGTTTGCATTATAAATGTATAGGGCATCAGCGGGAGCTGGCGGAGGAGGAGCTACTCAGGTGGGAAGAGATGCAACTGGACCTGTAACTGCATGCTTTGGAGGTAAGTTTTGATTTCATGTTTGTATGCATATCATGTGTTCATCTTATATCGACTAACAAACTTGACATTGATTAGATATCCCTGGTAATGGTGGAGCTGGTATTGATATGAGTCAAGTCTTTGGACTTGAGTTTGGAAAGTTTGGACGGTTCGCAGGAAAGTCCACGTTTGTATTGTTTTATCTTCATTGAGTTATGCGAAGTCTCGGTGATTTGGCCTCTTCGTTTAAACGTAGCTTGCCTTTGATTGCCTCTGCAAGCCACATGTACTAACAAAGGCTGCTATCCTCTCTTCTCTGCATAAACTGTGAAACGCGCATCTTGTAGGAGGCGGAGCAGGGGGTGGTAGTAGCAATAGCCAATGTCAAGAAAGGTGAGTATTGATATCGTGAGATTCACATGCTTTGCTGCTGAAGTACGAGCTAGTATTCTCATTATAACTATATTGATCACATAGAACTCAAGGAATGGCTACAGACGGTGGTGGAAATGGAGGTGGAGGACCAGCGTCAGGTAAGAGTTATTAAGTGCTGTCCTCTACAAGAACTACAACCACTACAGATTCTAACAACACTTTCTCGTCTCAAAACTAAGGCAATTTTAATAACAACGGCTTCAGTGGAAACTCCGGTGGAGGGGGAGGGGGTGGTGTAAGTCATGTGTGTTGTATAACTTAGCGTCATTCAAAGCTAAAAGTCTCTCTCTTCCTTCTTAACTTCCTTTTCATTTTCTCTTCTTTCCTAACTTCCTTCTCTTCTTGACTGACAACAAAAGGCCGGAACGAGCTTTGGAATTGGTGGCGCAGGGGGTGATGGGGGATCAGGGATTGTTTTGATTCAATTCAAAGACTGCTAGAATCGAAGAAATACTACCCAGACGATATGTAGTCGTATATAATGTTTGAGAGGATAAAAGAGATGGGTAGTTTAGGTGTGTGGGAGAGAGGGGATTATGTGAGAGATGCCTAAGTTTATATCATTTGTTTGTTGCACACACAGCTTGATGATGTCAAGACTTATGCCCTAACTAGATCACAGTACTACAAATCCAACCAATAACCGCCACAGAACGTCCCTCCATCCCTCTAGCTGAGAGAATGATAACACCCACTACTCCCAAAAACATTGTCCACTCGCTGAAATTAAGGAGTTTTCTACCAAATGAAAACTGCTCACTTCACTCTTACTACACTTATTTACTGCACCATCAAGGAAACAAAATCATATCACCCAAAGCTAGAGAGAATTACACCTTATTGATAGCATTGACACAATCATAATTATCACACCTACATAGTTAGAAAATTGCGCCGGCCGCCTATCGCTATCGACAAAATCAGAAAGAAAATACATAACACAAATTTTCACATACACCATCTTGCAATTCACCTAAGTATTGCAACTAACCACAATACACCATAGTCAACACCATCTTATTATCTTATATACACTTGACTTACTGCAATTATGGCTTTAGTTAATGTTGTTAATATGGTACGTCTTTTTTAGTTCATGACATATGATATGTCCAATGCTACAAAATCAATTTTTTGAGTTGGTGCACCGTCTTGGAGATATTGTTTATAATAGGGATTGATAGTACTGCTACACATGGTACACCACAAACTGAGATGTTTAGTTAATAATATGGATAGATGAGGGATACACATCAGTCGATATTATATCATTTTGCAAAATCATTGGGATATAAATTTTTATGTGTTTGGTGCACCTTGTTTTATGATGTGTCATGTACTTATATTATATCTCTGTCTCAACTGAATATTATATATCATAACTAACCTTTTCATGCTTTCTTTAAACTCAATATCACCTAATTGCAACAAAAACACAAACTACAAAACCAAACCAAACCAAACCAAACCAACACAATAATAACTAAAACCCAAAACCAAACAAACAGGCTGTACTGGATAATCCAGCTCAATTCCAATCACCCTTCTCATTTGAAATCACATTCGAATGTCTCCAACCATTACAAGATGATTTAGAATGGAAGGTACTATACGTAGGATCAGCAGAGGATACATCGAATGATCAAGTACTTGATGAAATATTAGTAGGACCAATTCCCGTGGGTATTAATAAGTTTGTTTTACAGGCTGATGCACCGGATATAAGTCAAATTCCACAAGATGATATTTTAGGTGTTACTGTTGTATTAGTTACGTGTTCCTATCGTGAGAAAGAGTTTGTTAGAGTTGGATATTATGTCAATAATGAATATACGGAACCATATGATGAGGAAGTTGGTCCACCAAAGCCATTGGATATGAGTAAGGTTCGGAGGGTGGTATTAGCAGATAAGCCACGTGTTACACGATTTCCAGTACAGTGGGGTGATAAGGAGGAAAGTACAGAACAGAAGACGGAAGAGGAGGGTAATAATAATAGTTCAGCTGCCCTTCAAGATGGAGCGAGTATGTTGGAGGAGGCCAACGGCAAGGCGGCTGGTATGACTTTGGATGATGAAATGGGTGACGATGATGCCGGTGATACCGATGACGCAGTAGAATTTGAGGAAGAGGAGGAAGAAGATGATGTTTCAGTCGAGGGTAAGGATATGATGATGGAAGATGTGGGAACTTCCCAGGCTACCGCAGGGCCGGGAGTCTCACCAACTGTCACAATGGAGTAATGCCAAGACGGTCTATGTGATAATAGGTATACGAAAGGTGTGGCTTCACAATAATATGGGGAAAGCTGTGAAGTCTATACACCTCTTTCATAACGAATTGACAAGCTAGTTTTGGTAGTGTAACCAAATAAGAAGACGATCTTTGGAAAAGACAGTCACGTGTGCCGCAATACAAAATCAATAGCTATTTGTTATTAGTTCAACTCAATCTCAAAACAATGGCAGTAGGAGCAGTAGTGCATATCATACATTTCATTCATCTCAATCACGGCATCCGCAGCCACAGTAAAGTATAATTCCCTTACGTCCACCTCGACCACCTCGGGTATTCCCAGCAGCCATAGAATCAAAACGCTCACAGGTAATCTCCTCATCTACTCGCTCTTCTACATTGGCACATCCACCACCCCCAAGAAAATCAGAGCACTTTTCATCCAACATGGCTTGGATATCCATATCACCTTTACCAGGTCGACCTCCTCCACCACCAAAGCCTCCTCCTAAAGGACGATCTCCTTTCTCGGCCAGGATATCTTCAATACTAACGACATCACAGCATACACATTCTAGTAGCTGTTCCTTAAACTCCTCCCTCTTTTCCTTGAATTCGTTCATCATCTCATCATCGAATACCAACTCTCCTTCGTCTGCAGGACGAGCAGGACGTTCAAGGGTACAGTCGATGGCATCGGAGTTTGCAGGACATGTAAAGGTCTCGAGGAAGCCTGGGCACTTCTTGTCTTTCAACTTCTGCAAACGTCCACCTTGACGAGCTTGAAGAGTACGAGCCTGGTTAGATTCTTTGGCATTACTTAATGAGAGTAGGACAGCAGCGGTAGTAACGAATAGTTTCATATTGACTGTAAGGATTAGATATGAGTATGTTTATAGTTGCCAGAGGTTTGAAATTATGAGATTAGTTTTTGGACTGCTGATACCCAATAAACGATTGACCTCACCTGTAGAAGAGTATTCCTATTCAATCCAGAACATACGATCAATCTTACCAAAGTCCGCTGAAAATCTAGGCATCCGGTATCCTTATCAGTATGCAAGACCTCGAAAGTGAAGCAGAATCTGGAAGACTTTGCCACTCACTACCATATGTCGCCGTATGCCATTAATTCTCAGTAACAACCTCCTCCTCTTCTGCTACCTTATATCCCATGGGATTGGTACTCTGCCACCTCCAGGTATCCTCACACATCTCCTGTGTACCTAACTCAGCACTCCAATTTAACATTTCTCCTGCTTTCTTGGGATCAGCATACAACTCTGCCACATCGCCGGGACGCCTTTCTGAGATTTCATATGGTACAGGCTTGCCAGTCGCTTCTCCCATACCATCGACTAGTTCCAAGACGGATACCCCCTTTCCTGTGCCCAAATTAACTGCCTCACATCCTACACTGTCGGCGTATAGTTTATCAAGTGCAGCAACATGACCCCTGGCTAAGTCAACTACATGGATGTAATCTCTCACCCCTGTACCATCCGGTGTATCATAGTCATCTGAGCAGGTTTTGTATTTGAAGAATGATTCAGAACAAGATGGGAAAATGGTGCTAACATGCAATAGGCAAACACAAAGGATCAACTTACCACCAAAGATACTTAATTTCTCCCGTCTACCAACACATACTTGTGCAATGAAAGGCATGAGATTATTTGGTATACCCTATGCATGTCGTAGTGGTTTTGAAGTGAGAGAGCAACAGCAAGATAGTCAGTATTATTCTCAGACAAGACAGAAGAGAACACATCATTGGCACTCAAATACATACCTGCGGATCTTCTCCCATCAAACCACTCGGATGTGCACCAATTGGATTAAAATATCTTAAAATCAATATATTCCAAAGTTCAGGTTGACTAGCATACAAATCTCGTAATATCTCTTCAATGAATAACTTTGTACGTCCATATGGATTCGTAACGGGTCCTAATCTTGCCTCTTCAGTCAATGGTAACATCTCAGGCTCACCGTATACAGTTGCAGAACTTGAGAATACAAAATGTGGTACTTTTGCTTTTTGTAAACATTGCAATAAGGTTGTAGTGCCACCAATATTCACTCCATAATAATCTAATGGTTTGGCTACTGATTCACCTACTGCCTTTAATCCAGCAAAATGAATACAACTTTCAATGGATGGAAATTCATTTAATACAGATTGTATCCCCTCTTCATCTCGTATATCACAATTGCGAAAATATAATCTATCCTTAATATCCGATGAACTTAGACTACTATCTTTTGCATCTGTTAGTAGTTTTGTAACTCGATTTAAACTTTCCTCAGCTGAATTTATTAGGTTATCAATGACCACAACTCGGTATCGATTAGTATTCAGTAATTCCAGACATGTATGTGAACCAATATATCCTGCAGAGCTCTCACGATCAGAAAACGGTATCTTTCCAAAGAGACATACGAATATCAGATCAAAAAACCTAGTGCATACCTGTCTCACTACTCAAATTCCTCCATTTTTGTTACTGATGATCATAGGGAAGCCATCGCCCTAGTGGATACCGCCGCCGTAGCATCTTTATTTATACAACAAACTGGTCATGATATATATCACTCAACGACACTATTACTAAGAAATACCGAACTGAAGGCCGTGATCAGTTTGCTTCAAAATTAAAAAGTTCTACTCGATTTACTCAACGATGGTGAATTGTTGCAATGAAGGAAGGTGCATCATCATCATGTGTCGATAGATCGCCTACAACCCGACGGCATCACATGGTATTCGGCATATGGCTCAATAAGTTATTAAAGTAGCGCGCAAGGTGGGAGGCATAGTAGTCTACTGGTCTCTAGGTCGGCCACCGATCGAGGTATCTCCTACTATCGATTTGATGACAATTCACCATCCTACTACGATACCACCGCCATACATATAACTATCAATATGTTTTAGGGTATACAATGGTTTATCTCATCAGGCTACTATTGGAGAAGTATAATCAGCAGAGTATACCCTAAAACACTTAAAATTAAGGAAGATAGATTGGATTTACTTATCTGCACGGCTCGGCGGGCTGGTTGATGTGTCTCTTCGTCGATCCTTTCGACCATGACGGGCGCATATGCTGTGGTACACCTTCTCTTAATTATACTGAAGATTAATATAAAGATTAGACGAGACAATGGCGCATATGGGACAATGTGAACGGTCATCATCGTAATACAAAGTAGTACTTCAATACAAAACTCGGAGGAGTGGGGTATAATATCTCTTATGGAAAGGCAAATGAACAACCTACACACTGACAACTTATAGTCAACATGTTGATGGTATAAGAGAGACTCTTTATCCGTTAGAAGTCGGGAAGAATCATGCTTTATGAAGACTTTGAAGGGTTATAATATACAAATCATATCTTATATCAGATGTATGATGAGAAGACCATTGCAATCGACTTAATAGAGTAGAATATAAGCCAATTATCGCATTTACTACTTAAAATAAGTGTCTGATACGTTTTTAAGCATATATCTAGTGTATAGTACTCCGTAATGTGAAGAGTTATGCATTTGTATTGATGAGAAGATATGTTTGTGATGATTTTAGCTACTATAACTGCCGTTTCTGATACGAAATGAAGCAGATATGATACCACGCAATATGGTAGATATATTAGAAGGTATTTCCATTGCAATACTTGTCATATCCTATCGATATGGTGGCTAAATGACGACCTAAACATGGTATGAGGTGATCGATTCTGAGGAGGATACCACTTCTAAGTACCCATATATATACGAAATGTATCCGATCACTTGGACACTTACTAAAAAGCCTATTTGGACAGGATACCCCAGGATACCGTTACCTGATCGTGAGAGCTCTGCCTGTACCCCCTGTTACTAAGACTGTTCGTAGATTATCATCACCATTCTCTCCACCTCCCCTTGCAAGTTGAAGAGGGGAGGAAGGATATTGTTGTTGTGAAGGAGATGATTGTCGAAGGATACCAAATGATGTAATGCCGCTGCCACTACCGAATGAAACACCAGTGGAGGCAAAGGCAAATACAGTAGTGATAGCACACTGGATGAGGATCCAGCCTATTACAGAAGACAACATGGTTGATTGTTGTTGACGACGAGAGGATCAGGAGGAAGAGGCAACAAAGAGAAAAATGACATCAAGTGCACAAGGTAGCAAGAGGTTGGTATCCTTTTGCAAATCAAAGCCGCTCATGCATGCAAAGTTCTAGCAAGATGTGATGTGTAGCTTTCAGAAGACATCCACTTTCTGTTTAGAATGGCTATGATATATCTTGGATCAATAGGTATGCTGTTTTAATGAAGTGTATCTTAGGAGATCATGGTACACAACTTCTAACAATGCTTTTTGACAGTAAAGAGTATGTGCTTCTTGATATGCTCGTGGATCGATTAGCATGGGTACATTGTCATCTTGTCAACATGTTATATCGTACACCCCTCAGCCGTTTCGGTTGGGGTAACATCTTGTGCTATGTTTCATCTTCAACAATATCAGTCTCATAAAAAACAAACAACAATAAAAGCAAAAGCAAATATATTAACAAAAGCAAACAACAACAATCAATATTATAATCATGAAGACCTTCTACACCGCCCTTACCATCGTTCTATCTGTATCATCAGTCTCCTATACTACTGCCAATCAATCATCCAGCATGACTTTCATTGAAGAAAGTGAAGACATCCCTGCCGGATGTGGTATACGTTGTGGCAGCGATGACGATTGTCATGGGGGAGGTTATGTCAAATGTGGTACTTGTACCAATGGTTTTTGTATTCCAGAGGGATGAAAACCTGGAGATGGAGGTTATGAGATGTGTGGAAGGTCTTGTAGTCATAAAAGTGATTGCCAAAGTGAGTATGAAGGGACTAGGAATGAATGTATGGAATGTGATAGTGATATTGGGATTTGTGTTCCCCCCTCTACATCAAGTGAAGATGATGTAGCGTCTACTAATGACACGGTAGAGTCGTTGACTGACTTTATTGAAGAGAGTTCAGGTTTTTGTGGCGAATATTGTGATCATAATGATGAATGTCCTCAAGGTGGATTCGATCCATGCAACCAGTGCAAAGACAATCACTGTGTGAAAGAAAGTTGGGAGAAAGAGAACAGGGGCGGTAGGGGTTTAGAAATGTGTGGCCATACATGTAAGAATAGACTTGATTGTCGATCGGATTATTCAGGAACTGAGAATCAATGTATGGAGTGTAATAATGGGAGATGCACTAACCAAGAGGGTAATGACGAATCTGCTACCGAGGAGTTGTCTGCTACCCAGGAGGAGGACAATGAATCGACATCGTCTTTGAGCTTTTTGAAAGAGAAGGAAGAGGTTGGTAATAGATGTGGTTTAAGTTGTGAGAATAACAACGACTGTTTCCACGGTGGATATATTGAATGCGGTCGCTGTAGATTATTGGAAGGACGAGATCACAAGACTTGTGTTCCCAAAAACATTGCACCCGAGTCGCGAGGATACGAGATGTGTGGGTTGCCATGTGAACATAACAATGATTGTAAAGCCGAGTACGAGGGAACTGAAAACAGATGTATGTTGTGTGGCCAACGAGAAGGAATCTTTGGTGTCAAGCGTTGTGTTAGCTGGGACGGCAATGATGAAGAATCGGCTGGTACTACATCAGCTGTTACTACATCAAAGTACTTGAGGGCAGCTAGGAAGTAAATGGTTGGATGCCTTCGGTATGATATGCTTGAAATGTTTGCTGCTTGAAAATGATAACTGAATATGTTTGCTGCTTGAAATAGAAACGTATAATGTTCTAAGATACTAAGATACTATATCTACTACTACTACTTCTGTCTATACAAGAGATGATACCTGTTCTGTTTCATACACTATTATCTCTTTTACTTTACAACTACACGCGGCAGAGGCTGCTTATGAGACTCTGTATAGTATACATGATAACTTTTCCTTTAGAATACACTCACTGCTCTCAGTTGATACAAGATATGTGCAGCTCGTTCATCTTGTTGTGATATAGAAGTATCATTATCATTTATCTTTGACGATTCATTATCGAACTCTGAGAAGATATCTTCCCCCATCTCTTGACGCTTCATAACCATTTGAGCATGTGTTTTTACTTGGATAGTAGATCTTGTAGGTATTAATGTTGCAATTTCCTTCCACTTTCCTCTTCCACTGTGCATAATGTAGAGCGGTATGTTTTGAGATCTTCATATCATATGTGCACATTCAAAAGAGAGAAGCTACAAGTAGATGCACCGTATCACAACCACTACTTACAATTGTTTTAGACCTTTTATGAATACTCCCCGTTCTGCATCTGTCCATCTACCTGACTTGATATGAGTAGTTGTTGATACAACACTTGCCGACTTCGACCGATGATTCCGTCGCTTCATGGAATACTTCTTTCGCTTCGTCATTTCACCCCGCATATGTCAGTAGTTTGATGAACACAATAGAGATCTCTTTCACGGATAAAGAAATCCTCCACTGCAATGAGATATTAGTAGTATTGGCCGCCTTACGTGCAGTAGTAGACAGTAGTAGTAGGTACTTATGTTCTCGAGGTAAGATCATCATTTGCTATGTTTGTGATTGGTCTTGATCTTGGAGAGAGAAAAGATTCAATTCAAGTTGAATACGGTATGTTTAATGGGGCATCAAAGAGTGTATGCCAACCATGAGTATTGTCTTCAAACTATCGTTAGTTAAAAGTTAATAAATTTGTATACTCTTAAAGAAATTACACCCCCCTGTGTTGACTGAACTTTTGAACGAACTGTGACGACGACGAACACTACTCAAAATGTTATATATCTCTAGTCAGCCAACAATACCCCCAGTTTTACACTCCTTATTATCCATTAGAACTTATTAGCACCATAATCTACTCCGTCTCCGAGTCATCTATTACCGAAGGAAATCTGGAACTCCCGAAGTATCATTGTCACCCCTTTCATCATCCTCATAAAAACCTGTTGCCAATACCGTGATGGAGACAGTTCCATCAGTAATCTCATCATCAACTAATGCACCAAAGATCACATTCGCGTCTTCATGAACATTATTGTAAATGACTTTGGCAGCTCTGTCAACTTCTTGTAATGATAAACTCTCTCCACCGATGATATTAAAGACAACACCAGTAGCCTCATCGACAGGTGCATCAAGCAATGGACTTGAAATTGCCGCGACAGCTGCATCCTCAGCAGATGTCTTGCCTGAACCCGTTCCAATTCCCATTAATGCCGTACCAGCATCTTGCATAACACTCCTAACATCGGCAAAATCCACATTAATCAATCCAGGTCGGACAATAATCTCTGAAATACCCACAACACCCTGCCTCAAGATATCATCTGCAACACGAAATGATGCCTCCAACGGTGTATTCTCTGGAATGATATCCAACAATTTATTATTCGAAACAAGAATGATAGTATCAACATACTGTCGTAACCTATCAATAGCCTCAGTAGCCTGTCTCATTCGTCTCTTTCCTTCGAATCCAAAAGGTTTGGTAACAATAGCAACAGTTAGTGCACCACTTTCCTTACTAACCTCGGCTACTACTGGAGCTGCACCACTCCCGGTACCTCCTCCCATACCACTAGTAATGAAACATAAATCAGCACCACTAACCATGGCCATAATTTCCTCACGTGATTCTTCAGCGGCTAATCGTCCCATTTCAGGATCACCTCCCGCACCTAATCCACGTGTTACCGACGAACCAATGTTAAGGATAGAGGCACCCTTGGCCTTTGACCGGCCTAATGCTTGTGCATCTGTATTGATTGCCCAGAATTCTACACCTCCTATACGAGTGTCAAGCATTCGATCAACCTAAATATTGTTATTGTTTTTGATCGGTATGTGAGTAACAAATAAAGTATGAAAGCCGACATATAATGATATGCAGCACACAAGGCCTTAATCAACTGTAACCAAATTCTAAAATGCCAAGCAAATGGACATCATAACAGGTAGAGATATATTGCAAAACTATCTATGAAAGTTGACATATGATGAAGCACACGCAAGCCCTTCAACTGTAACCAAATTCTAAATTGCCAAACAAAGACACTAAATAACAGGTAGAGATATACTGCAAACTATCCCCCCAATAAAATAACACATAAAAAATAGATTTCAATATTCATAATTAAAACATACATAAACGTACCGCATTACTACCCCCACCACCAACACCTAAAACTTTAATAACACATGGACTTAATCCACCATCTGGCATTAATGCCGTGGGACTACTCATTAATGCTGTACTACTACTTTTTCTACTACTACTCTCTTCAACTAACTTTTGTTGTTCCAGCATACGTCGCATTACACCACTTTCACGACGTATACCTAAGAATGAACGATTGGATGATAATGATCTTGGTGATTCATTGGTTATATCATCTCCTAGTGGACCTTCTTCATTATTATTATTATTGATATTGGCAGCATCAATTCCAACGCCATTATTGGCATTTTGTTGACTGTGGAGGGATATTGCAGTTCTGTGAATGTGAGGTACCGCTTGAAATCCTGATGTTGTGGAAACTGCACAACATATTGCTGCTGCTGATACTAATGCCTTAGTCGGTCTCATATTTGCTTAATAGGGGAGTATTATGCCGTCAACGCCGTAGGAGGGAAATTATTATCGTGTCTCGTGATGAGTGTTGTGTCCAATTTTACTTCTTACTTCTTACGTGGAATCTGAAATTAAATCAATCACAAGGTATTGCAAGTATCCTCTCATATGCAAAGCCCCTACTCCACAACATTGCTGCTATTGACGACAATAAACACAATCAAATATGAGCAATCAATACATCATATCACTGTCCCTATTCTCCATTATATTGTTTACTATAATATCATGTACAAAATCATTCACAACAATACCGTCAATACAAATTTCATCACAACAACATAATAATAATTTGCAAAGAAGAAGAATACAGTCAGCTTTATCTACAGCATCAGTATCAAGTGATGGAGGAGGAGAACAACAATCATCTGCAGTACCGAGAAAGCCGCAAACATTTAGAGAGGGTGAGATTATGGGATTGAGATTGATGCAGGTTGGTCGACACGAGGATGCTTTGAATGGTATGTATATTATTTGTATGTTTGTATGTATACTTTAAGAAGTAAACCGATTATATCTAACAAACCACTCACATTTATCTATTCTTTTATTGAATCTTTGCAATAATGGGCTAAACATGCAAACAAAACAACAATTGACACAATAATGTCAACAACAACACATATTGGTATCTTACAACAATAGCATTCAAACAAGCAATGAAATTACCAGGGACACGTTCAGATATTGTCCGTAGAGCAAATGTACCAGGTCCATCTCCCGTCGGTGGTTCGAAAGGAGGTACCGAAGCAGAGTATACGCAGACACTGGACGAGTTTGAATATCAGGCAGCACATTACAATATGGCATGTGCGTATGCATCATTGGGTAATGTCGGCGAGGCAGTAGCGAATTTGAAGAAGGCATTTAATTATGGATTTGATAATTATGCCACAGTTCGAAGTGATCCTGATTTAGCCAATGCTCAGGGAACTTCAGAGTTTAATAGGCTGATGGATGAGGTGGATCCTCAAAGGGGTTTTCCTTTCAATCCATTTGGGAAGTGACAAATTCAGTTGAGATAGAACTATATTAATGGCAGGGAAGTATTATTATCTACTAAAGCGAGATCATTTCTCTAGATTAGAACAAACATAAACTCAACTAAGCTAAGACATGAACTGGCACAGCAGTCTGCGCATCTTCTCAATCTCAAGACGGGTAAAGTTTGGGGGATGAGTATATGATACGCTTTACATGTACTCACTAAATAAATTACTCCATATGGATATTGTCCCTGACCCTTAGTGATGTTGAGATAGAATATCAGAGTTGGCATGACTTGGATTGCATTGGCCCCGTGACCATATTATGGGGAAGAACACAGAGCATGCACCATCTCAACCTTTAACTTTCGGCTAGAGTTAGGTTCCTCTAAATACCAACGTCCAGCACACATCGATGGCGTCTATACCTTTATTACGTTCGGTGGAGGTAGAGATAGCAACACATGACGCGGCGTATATCCAGTATATCGGTGAAAAAAAGCAACTAACTCACCAATGTCCAAAATTGCTAACAAAATTATAGGCAGTACCATAATATGTTTGCAGTACAAGTATCGAGCACTGCATATCATATAATGTATGACTTTAATACCAATCATGTTTGAATCAAACAGTTTGTTCAACGCTCTTTGGAAAACAGTAGTGTCATAGTAAGATATCAAAGCTAGTATCAAATCGTTAGAACAAAGTGGCCAGTGGCAGTAGTGAAATCCCTCTAACAACTTTAGATATCGAGTTTGCTCCTGATGTGTGATGTGGTATGATTATATTTATATTTAACCGCTCATTCGAATAGTGTTGATGGTGTGGTATCATTATTATCAATAATAATACCGAACAAGTTATATTACACAATCATGACGCGATAAGATATTCTGTTGGACTTAATAGAAGAAGTAGACGGGTAGTATTGGATAATGATATGCAACAAAACAACTTATTAGTTGAAGACAAGCATTGAGACCCATATATCCTCTTTACGTTATATTCTATTCTATGGCACAAGGTCCAAGGGGTCTATCTAATCCATCCAATCAAATAACAACATGTAAATAAAAAAACAATACGATACTCTTATTCTCGAACAGTAATATATCTTGAACAGTCGAGGCACCAAAAGAGTATCGTACGAACTATCTTCTTCATCTTCTACCAGAGGTAGGCGAAAGAAAGAACGGCTGCGATAAGGACCTTGGTAATACCAAGAGTGGCAGCAGCATTAAACTTGGATTCTTCAGTGGCCATTTTCACACCAACCTCGAAGTCGAAGCTTCCTTCAACCTCTTGAGAGGGAGGATCAACAGTCAGATGGATATGGTGGGCAGAATCCTTGGCGGCGAGACCTTCGGAATTGTTGCTGTCGAAGGGAGAGTCAAGCATCATACGACCTGCAGCATTACTCTTAGCATCGTTGTCTCCAAAGGCAACAAGTTGACGGCGGCCTGAGGCGAATTCAACAAGTACGTTACCAGTGACGCTAATGGCATCCGTGGATGTAAAGAACTTTGCAGGCACGACAGTTTTGACACTATTACTAGTCATCTCTGACAGCGCTGCATTTCCAATATTACCACCGTCAACAACAGCCATGGAATTACTGTTTTGGGTTAAGTCAAGTTCTGTTACTTGAGATACAACCACTGTGTCACTGTTTGAGGACATGACGCACACTTGAAGAAGATCGTCTGGGCCAAGGGCACTGGCATTACAGGTTGTGCCGTCGCATTTACATGCCGAGATGTAGTCGTCAACATTCGCAGCAGCGGTGGCAGCAGCACCTGCACTGTCTGCAGTAGCATCAAAGTCAGCAGCAGAGAAGGCAACATCAAAATTGAAGGCAATGTCAAAGGTTTGCAAGCTGTGGCGTATTGGATTTAGAGAAAGATATGATGAAAGGAAGGTTAGAAAGGAAGAAGAGAAGAGGTTACACACTACAACAACATAATAATATCAGGAACTACTTACTCTTCCGTGATGACCATTCCACCAGACTCTAGTGTCACGGCAAGGCAAAACTCAAGAGAAGAGTCAGTAGCATCCCAAATGTTGCTACCCACAATCTTAGTCTTATCAATATCAATTCCAACGGCAATAGTATCTAAGGAGTTGCCAGAAGTTGTTGAAAATGATGTAGTTGCCAAACCTACAACATCGACGGCAGTTTCAGTACTACAATCAGGACTAGCGTACAAGTTCAATACTGGGGTTTGTCCAGCGCCAATTAAATACGACAAGGTAACTTCGTTGGTTGAACTTGATGTAAAATCAACTGCAGCATCACCTTGATAAGTGACGGCCCAAGTATTAGCAGTAAGCTGAGAAGAAGCCTGGGACTGGTTGTTGCTGCTGTTGTTCTGGGGAGAAAGCTGCTGGAAACAGTAGAGTCGATACCCATTATTGCATGTAGTCTTAAACAATGGTTGGAAACTATCATCTACAGTTGAAGAAACTCTAGAGTGGTCGGCGTTGGTACCTGATGTCCAGTCATTACAATCATTGGGGTTAAAAGCTTTACCATCATTCTTTGTGTTGGTCCAAACCTGTGGTGGGTATGGAACACTTCCAATCTCATCTAAGTTAATGCGAGCATTAAGGGAACCATCAATTAATTCATCCCAGTCATCAGCAAGGATGGTACCATCGATAAGGGTGTATGGACTTGTGGACTTGACAAATCGTGTATCAGGCGTTCCTGTAGAATCAGAAAGCCAGGCCATGTATGTGCCCGGAAGACTAGCAGCATCAGCAAGTCCTTGACAAATTGCATCTGCTCCTGATAGGCCACCGAGATTACCATTATGTGTCGTAGAAGTGACGAACACAGTACTTGACTGGGCAGCACTTGGTGAGGCAAGAAGTGCCATGGCAGTGCAGATGTACTTGAAGGAGGTAGAGAGATTCATGATTGATTGTCTGTTGAATGGCAGATGTTGATAAAGTGAAGAAGGATGGAGAGGATTCATGTTAGCATGAGGTATGATGATGATAACAAACACGGCGGAGGAGTAGCTGGACGATAGTGCATATCATATGAACACATACAGTCTTCATATCACATATCCTCCACAAACAACATGAGATGGATGGCCAAGGGGATAATGATTGACAATAGTACATGTACATGTCGTACACGACGAGGAAGCCAAGATAACGATACGAATGGACCAAATCACGCCACCCAAAGATAATGACAGACTCACATGTGTATGTAGTTGAGGAAGGATAGGGGACGATCGGCAGTGGTGCTGTGTAAAAATTATGAGCTATTCTGAAGTTGCAAATGCTATGTTTGTGCAGATTCATGGGCAAATGAAAACCACCACATACCCATCGACCACGCATTTGCATGAGATATTTTGTACGTGTTCATATCAAAATGAAGTTTTACATGTCTTTGAGACAAGTGTTGTTCTTTACTCCTTGAGGAACCAATCGGCCAGCTGGTCAAGTAAGACTAACACAATTGTCTTTAATGACCTGGGGTCATGATTAAATTAAAGAGACAGATTTAATAAAGTAGCCTGACATCAAATCAAAAAGAATATTACAGGTGGAATATATCATTCGCATTGAAGCTTCTTAGTGTATCTCTGGTACTCATTATTTCTGATATCTAACTGAGATTGAGAATTATGAACAAACAATATACTTGTGTCTACATACCTAGGTGCTAGCTCAGGAATACAATTGAACAAGTCAAAACTCTGGAAGTAAAAACGGCCTCGATGGTTCATTGGATTGGATGGAGTGGCCTCGATACACTAAATGACCAATTTATAGCTGTCTCAATGACCAATAACCAAAATGACCACTGAACCAAGACTCCTCATGTCGCTCTAATCTGTTCCTTCATCGGCAAGAATCATACATGAAATTGGCCTTGTACTTCTGCTTCCGGCAAAAGCAACGTCACTCAAAAGTGTGTTGTAATTAGAAACCTTTGCGTGCCAAAGACCAGCTCTCCCCACGTCCGTGCGACATTTTTCTACTTGACTACTACAATACTAACTGATATATACAATACTTAGCTCCTCTTGCAGCCTCTTTCCAAAATAATATATGGTATGGATATCATGTTGCATTCATCGTCATGTATTACCGCTGCAATAACACTCCTAATCACTTTACAAACCACGGCCAGTATTGTTAATTGGGATCTCTTATATCAATCAGTAGACACCGACTTTAGAGAAGGCGCAACAGATGATATTACACTAACATATATGATTGGAGCTCAGCGTGAATATAGCATTGCACTATATGCCAGTGATTGCGAAACTTCTATTACAGGAATGCCTAGTCTAAGTATAGTCCCAAAGATATCACAAGATTATGAGTTACATCCTCTGCATGATCAACTCGATGTAGTAATTGATATCGACTTTACTGAGATATTATCTAGTAACATATGGGATGAAAGTAATGATACTCTTAAGTTTTGTTCGGTTGTGCATCTTCTATCGGGGGTAGAAGTCATCAAGGAAGAGTAAGTTGACACCATATTATTATCTTCCGTGTTTCGGTGATGATATATCCCTCTAATCTCCTTCTTAATCTTTCAATTATTCACACCTTATAGTAAGCAAGGCATCGACTTACTATTCAACTTTACAGTTGACTTTAATTTCGATATGAAAGAAGTCACTGTAGACAGCCTTACTCCTGTCCTCCACACATCCAAGTTTCAATCGGGTTTAGCATTCCTTTCTTCGGATCAAGACGGAGACACCTCAACCTCCTTAATAAGTTGCAAGCACAAAGTTGTGAAACATTATCAAATGCCGAAACTCAAATATGGAAAGAAACAATAACAGAGATTCTTATAGCAGATATAGACCCATCCACTACTCAATTGATATCTGTAACTATTACATGTATCACAGAAAATACCATTACTTTTGATGCAATATTTGAAGAGGTATGCATTTCTGAATCCGACGCTGCCGCATTAGCTCAAGCATTAGTAACTGATGTTGAAACTTCATTAGAATCTAGTATTAATGATGGTACATTTGTTGAATCACTACAAGATAATGCTGTTGAGATTGCGGCGAGTTGCTCAGTTGATTGTGAGACAATTAATGAGGAGATTGAAAGTATTAGCAACATTACCAATTTTGGGACACCAACTGTTGAGACTCAGGCGTTTGTTTTTGTATCTACCGTAAGTGAAAGTGAAATTGGTATACCTTTCTTGTAT
>Ga0214480_100111_pt1 | contig 34586 bp, 22 predicted proteins | sample M1_20Mar14CPVII9_3_FD_165042 | JGI IMG/M metagenome (GOLD analysis project Ga0214480, IMG submission 165042) | Marine eukaryotic communities from Monterey Bay, California, United States - M1_20Mar14CPVII9sort6BwellE17 | ecosystem: Environmental > Aquatic > Marine > Unclassified | place: USA... | reverse complement strand
TATACTCCCTGTGCATAGTTGAAGTCGAGAGTGCCACTGCCGGTACTGTTGAGGTTGAGAGTGCTCGTGTCAAGGTTGAGAGTGAGCCTTCCAAGGTAGAGAGTAATGATTATAATCTCACGGGTGGTGGAAAGAAAAAGGCTACATTACGTGACCAAGAAAAGCTGGTGTCCAAGAATAAGTCAAAGAGTAAACCACCAAAGACAAACTCACAACAATTATGTAGTGGTCCATCACCATTAGATTATATGTCCGAAGAACATCAAATCGAACTTGCAATGAAAGCTAGTGAACAAGACACCCACGATCAATCTTCCGACAATCAATCTGACTTGGATCAAAATAGTAGCAGTAGTACAATTGGTAATGTCGATGATGATGATTTATTAGTGGATATGAGTTTAACTTCAGCTCAGCAACAATTAACGGTATCTCTACAGCAAGCTTTCAAGAATTCGAAAATTATTCAACACAGTTATGATAATGCCCAGGATAACAACCAATGTTCATCTATAGCTGTGATGACTGCAGCCATGCATGCAGCGGGACATTTAGATGCCACTAGTCCAACCCATCAGGGAATTATACCAGGAAAAAACGTTTATAGTGCTGTCACAGAGAGCAGTGGTGCCTTCCTGAATATGAGTGCAAGCTTAAATCTTATCAAGAATGATCTTGTCGCTAGTAATGTTGTGGTAGACGAATCGTTTGGGGGCCGTAATCTGTTTAGTAGTAAAGACAGAAGAAGTTTACTTGATCAATTGGATCGATCTAGTTCTAGAGTTGGCATTGGTGAGATCATATCTTTGTCGTCCTGTGTTGTGTTCTCTCCTCTATAAATTCACTCACAATCTTCATACATTCACATATAGCATTAATGTTTGATAATCATGCCTTAGCCGTACTGAATAATCTGACCGATGGCGGCTATATTCTAATGGATTCATTACCTTCCATGAGTCCATTATCAAATAATGGCAACAAAGGATTCTACTGGCGTTGCAAAGACATTGAGACTTTAGAATATGCACTCTTGCACTATGCACTAAGTCGGATGCGTGTTCCTGTTGATGATTCGTCACCAAGGTTCAACCAATTCAACCAACAAATGTTAGAATTCAAGTACAATCATGTTGACACCATCAACGATTCGAGAGCATTTGATGCTTATCTTTTCTCTTGTCCAACTTCTGACGGAATAAGTAGTGCTCAAGAGTTCGAGCAGTCAATTGAACAATCCATTCAAGATATATATGCCAAAAGATTAGATACTATTCATCAGAAGAAACAATCAATGAATATTATTAACAAGATGGAAATCTTGTGTCAGCAATCAGGAAAGAATGTCACTATATCTCCTAGTGAGTTAAAGAGGTGTGTTGGAGAAGACAAAGCAGACATGATTGTGTCAGGGGGGCTGAAGGATTATGAGATTCATCAAAGATCAGATGTGACTTCAATACAAGACGACAATTGTTTCATCATGACAAGAGATGATATAGACAATCTAGATGAGGTAAACACCAAGTTACGATCTGATATAGCCAAATTACGAAGAAGATTGCCGAATTCATACTCTGAGTCTGAGAGTCTAATGAGTGATGATCAGATAAATGGTATGATTAGAGAAACTGATATTCAGCCATCTCGGTATGCATCACATGTACCCAATCCATTAGTTAGTGAATCTTCTGATGGTCAATCGAGTAGTAAAGATGATAGTGCTTCGTCAGATCATGATGACGAATACAAAGATGACGCTTTGTCAGATGATGAAGAATACAAAGATGAGGAGGTCAAGCCAACAAAAAAGAAGATGAATGTTGCTGGTAAGTATGTGATATACCAATTGTTTATAATCAATTATATATCAATCTCATACAAACACACTCACTCATATCCTATGTATCTCTACTAAACAGACATTGCCAAATCAACAAAAGAGTCTAGAGCCAAAGCTGCACAAGAGAAGGCTGAGCTGGCGAAGGTCAACTATGATCATATCTTACCAGAAGCCAACGCTTGCTTCGAACAGAACAAGTTCGGTGAAACTTTAAGTAAGTACCACAAGGCAATGGAAGATCCACTTCCTGACGGTACAGTCAGTCTCGAGGTACTCGACCGGGTATTCAAGTGCTTGAAGATGTTGATCGATATTGATACAGATGATGAGAGTCTAATCAAGCAACTTGAATGTGTAGAGCGTTGTCTAGTTCTATCCAAGAGTGAGCATAACAGTCGCAGGAGTATAGAACATCACATCATGCACATCCGTATTCTATTGAAACTACTTGTTAGCAACCAGCCCAAGACAAACGAGCGCTTTGTATTGTATCACGGCTTGTTATGCAAGAGTGCGGATCATGTTTGCTCTGCATCAGTGGATGATAGTGTTAAGAGCTCTTGTATGAGTTGGAAGGCCAATGCTGACCAGTTGTTACATACAAGAGCTAAGTCTTTCAAATACAAACAAACAGATAAATTTCTTCAATCTCTTGAGGGTATCAATACTCCACAAAAACTAATTACCACAGCACAACAGATGATGAACGACCAACATGTTCATAAAGGAGTACAGCCCATTCTTCGAACGATGATAGAATTGGAGAAATCTGATACCCCAAAAGACGAATTCAAATCTGAAGTTGATAGATTATTGGTTGAGTTAGCTAATTTGCTTCAAAAGTTGACTGGAAAAGTTATCAACTTTGGAAATGGATTGAGACCAGAACACCTTCTATTTGTATTGATGAACTATGCCACTCCAACAAGTACACGTTGGAATGAATGGATTTATGATGTAATGAATAAAAACGAAAGCTGTATTGGATTTTGGCGTCAGTCAATCATCACTTGTCTTGAGAGAGGTGCTGGAGTTGCCAAATCAGATGATGATAAACATGATGACTCATGCATTAGCACAACTGATCGACTATTCTGGAGATGTAGCACAAACACGTCAAGTTATAAAAATGAAATTGACCCAGTTTGTGAGTCGGCAGGAATCACAAGAGATGAGATGCACTTGATTCCGGTGATCATCTTGGCTTTGAAAGTCAAGTATGCCAAGCTGTGTGGACACGTGCCGATTATTTTGTCAACTGGATCTGAGGCTCGTGATAACTTGTTCAAAGCAACAGGTACTGTTATAACACAACATGCCATCTTTGCTGGATGTGTACCACATTCAGAGATGTTTCAGCGAAAGGAGCGTTTCTTAGCCATGTATGATATCGATGAACAACAAGGCTTCAGTCAAACGTTGGCTAGATTCTATGCCTCGGACTACTACACAACATCTGGCTGTACTGTCGTAGAGGATTGGTCAGGACTTGGGTATCTGTCGAAGGAGGAGCAAGAGGCCTTTGCAGAGATACAACGTCGTTTGAAGCATGAACAGAGTAAGAGAGGAGGACTGACGACTGGAGAGTTAGGAACATTAGCTTCAGCGTTACATGACGCAGGCTGGGATTATGAAAATCTATCAATGGAAATGAAATTACTATTTGGTTGGTGTTTAGAACATAAGAACCGAAATCTGAAAGAAGAGGAAGTATTTGATGATGATGAATTCATTGAATTCTTGACAGAATTACGTGGTAGTCGAGTTGATGGTGGCAATAAGGCCGGTGAGATGGCAACACTGGCATCTGCACTACACAAGGTTGGTGGAGACTACCACGAGTTATCTCCTGCGGCAAAGCTAGTGTTTGAATTACACATGACTCGTAAGTGTATTGACAAGGATGAGTTTATCAAGTTCTTGACAGAATTGCGTGATAGCCGAGTTGACGGTGGTCAGAAGGGTGGTAAAACTACCAGTGAGATGGCAATACTGTCATCTAAGTTACACAAGGTTGATGATGATTACAACAAGTTATCTTCTGAGTGGAAGTTCATCTTTGAGTTGCACATGGCTCGTAAGGGTATTGATGAAGTGGATTTCATCAAGTTCTTGACCGAGTTACGTGGTAGTCGTGTCCGGGGTGGAAAGACTACCAGTGAGATGGCTAAGCTTGCTACTGCATTACATGATGTTGATGATGATTACAACGAGTTATCTCCTGAGTGGAAGTTCATCTTTGAGTTGCACATGGCTCGTAAGGGTATTGATGAAATTGATTTCATCAAGTTTTTATCAGATTTGCGCAAGAGTCGAGTTAAGGGTCTTAAGACTTTTGGTGAGATGACTAAGCTTGCTACTGCATTACATGATGTTGATGATGATTACAACGAGTTATCTCCTGAGTGGAAGTTCATCTTTGAGTTACACATGGCTCGTAAAGGTATTGACAAAGATGGGTTGATCAAGATTTTGGGAGGAATACTTGATGTCAAATCAAAGGCTGGCAAGACTGCCGGCGAGATGAGACAGCTTGCTTCTAAATTGCATTCGGCTGGAGGAGGTAATCTGTCACCGGAGTGGCAGTTTATCTTTGATTTACACATGGCTCGTAAGAAGATGGACGAGACATCATTTAAAAGCTATTTACAGAAGTTGCACGGAACTAATAATTTCAAAGCTGGAAAGACAGACAAGGAGTTTAACAAACAACAGAGTGCCAATGCTCAAGCAGGATGGGATAAACGGACACAAAAGGAAATTCAGGATTCAAACGGATGGGCAATAACCTTGAGTTGTCCAGAAAGATGTACCTTTACGAGAACCAAAGGATTAAATGCATATAACAAAACGAAAGAAAAGGAAAAGAAAAACAAGCAAACGCCACAATTCAGATGCCCAAATTGCAAGGGGAAATTTAGAGGTTGGACAGAAACAGAAATATTCCAAATTAAGGTCAAGGATGATTCTTCAAAGCTGACTTCTCTGTCCGAGCCAACCAAGAAGAGAGGTAGCAAGACATCAACCGACACATCAAAGAAAGAGACAAAGAAGAAGAAGATATCAACCGATATATCACAGAAAGAGCCAACCAAGAAGAGAGGTAGCAAGACATCAACCGACACATCAAAGAAAGAGACAAAGAAGAAGAAGAAGAAGATATCAACCGATATATCACAGAAGAAGACCATTACAACAACCAAGAGAAAGAAGAAGACAAGTACAACCAAGAAATCATCACCCAATATAAGGAATGACCCATCTACAACAACAAAGAAGAAGAAAAAGATGATGACACTAAAACAACAAACTATCAATTTCAAGCAGACTAAAGTCAAAAGTAAGAGGAAGATAACCACGGCAGACACTTCAACTCAGCCTACAAATGCCAAGAAACAGAAGACTGATAAGAAGGAGAGATGGGAATGTACATGCCTCAATGAGAACGATTTGAGCTTGAAGCGATGCTCATTTTGTGGTGAACCACGTGCTTGAAGAAGAAGAACTCATTTGGTTTGAAACTAAGAGTTATGACTATAACAAGCAAGATTCAGTAGCAACACGGCTTGAAGTGAAAGCTGTATATATATATTAGGATGACGACTATAATATATTCATATTATATACAGACACAGATATCTCGTTCTCTAAGTCCTTCTATCTAGGTTCTAAATATGCTACATCTCCATACTATCCATTTCGACTCAATGGTTGTTTGTGGTTTATTTGTCGGTAACGTTGGCATCTTGGGTACATTCTTCTTTTGTGCAAATAGTATTGTATTATCATTATTGTCTTGTAAATTGTTCTGAGGTCGTCTTTTGATGTAGTATGATAATGGTTCAACTCCATACAATTCATCTCCTCCTGATTTGGCGTTGTAAGCAAAGATGTTCCATATTGGTGAAACAAGTTGATCATAGTAATAGTAATCAATACCCAAACAATTCACAATAACCACACAGTTCACGGCACGTCTCGGCGCCACCCTCCATGGTACACAAGTCTTCGGCAAGAGATGGATCATCATATGCCATCTCACACGTATACCATTCATCGTCGTCGGGGTTGACAAACTCCTTCATGCTATCTTCACATCCGTATTCTTCACAACGATCACAAGTGAGAGGGAAATGACTTGCAATACCGTTATTACGACAACGTTTCTCGAGTCTAGTTGCAACCCAATCAGCATCACGATAACGCTCATTCCTACCATGAATCATATCAAATGGAGAGTCGGCACACTCTGGCTCATTAGGCGGTTCTTTAGTAGTGGACGTTGTCGTGGTCACTTCGGTAGTTGTCGTTGTAGTCTCCTCGGCGGTAGTTGTAGATGTTGTGCTGGTTGTTTCTTCGATTGGCTGCTTGGTTGGCTCATTCTGAAATGGAGAAATGAACGTATGATATGAGTTATAATAATAAGAAAGACAACAGCAATACACATCACAACACAGCACCGTATAACTTACTGTGGGCTTCGAAGAGACAACAGTGGGTGGTGTGGGGGCAGTAGAATCTGTTGGAGGAGGAGTAACAATAGGGGCCTTGGAAGGCCGAGGAGTGGCATTAGTCGGCGTTGGATTTTGAGTAGGCACAGGAACTGGTGGCCCTTCCGTATATCCAAAGCGTTGAATCTCCCAACAAACAGAATCATCCTCGGGAATTGGAGCATTGAGTTGAGAAGTATATTGAGAATCACATCCAGTATCCCCAACACCCTCGAATCCAAGCCCATGATCTTCATTGGCATCACGACATTGAGTAACATCTTCAGTTTCAGTAACAAGACGGCGGTAATCACACCTATTGGCAATGCGACCTTCTGTGACAGGCTGGCTGCTTCCTTGATACCATCCACAACAACAGCGGACACGTCCATTGTATTGACGATGCCAGTGATCACGAATCCACTATTATGTAAATAGTAATAGTAAAGATAAGAATAAGGCAGAAGATGAGTTATGATTGCACATATGATATGGATATTGCAATATGATATGCACATAGATACCACATATATGATATGCATAAATGATATGCCACATGATATTCTCATTTGCTCATTGATATGAACATAAGATATGCACACATGATATGAACATATGATATGAACACACATAAAGCTCTTCTACTTACCCAATAGTAGGTATTATCATATGATGAACCATGACAGTGACCATCTTGATCAAATCCATATCCACTAAAGGCATCGGTAGTATTACAACTACCAAAGTTGACATCGCCGGGGAGGTTGATTGAAGGCCAGCCGTTCTCTTCATCGTTAAAGATTCGGCAGTACCATCCATTATCTCCACAGGAGATTGGACCTATAGGAGATGTGGACGAGTAGTAGGATTTGTATCGTCTACTGTTAGTATTAGTATATGATGTATGTAGACAATAGACACCGACCATAATCTATAAAGAGCACACATCATCGACGTCGTCAGTTATCGGCATCGATATCTCTATTACAAATTGCAATAGATGAAGTAGAACTCACCTTCGAGGTATGCCGTCTTAGCATCATCTCTCAATTCACACGCCTCCTTTACAGGATTTGCACACGTCCCATCTTCCAATAAGACAGGCCAGGCACCACTTCCATCATGATACTTGACCCCTGGCTCATCGTCGAGGAATGGAGGTCCTGCATCGTCACGACATTGCTGATTATAAAGTGGCCAAACGATGTCAGCGGAAGCGATGTTGACAATGCCAAAGGTAAAGAGAATGGCAGACTTGTTGATGAGCGTCATGGTTAGGTTTATGATGGTAATCGATCGTTATTATGAGGTTGGCAATGGATGGTAGGAGTTTCATTTTTGCTAAAAACGATTGTGATCTCTTTATGTCACATCATTTGTCCAATTTGTCCGAGGCTGATGTACCTGAGTATGAGGGGTTCGATTATCTACCTTTGCTCACAGTTGCATCATCACTTTGCTCTTGAGTGGGATTCCCAGCCTTGCCTCATTGGCCTAACTTCTGTGTGATGTTGTGAATGAGTAAGGAGTATATCAGGCAAAGAAAAGATTATGGAAGAACACATTCGATACACTGATGTGGATATGTTAGGGTTAGGGGGTTAGGGACCCTAACCCTATGATATATCGGCTGTGATACTCATACAGGTACCTCTATAGTTTGTGAACAGCTCTAGAAATCGAAGAGAAGTTCTCTTGATACCAGTGAAACGGAGCCACTGTCCCGACTTAGACGTAACTCTGCACAACCAACCACAGAGGATACAAAGAAAATGTAGTGAGCATAGGTACAAGTTACTAACACAATGGTTATCAATGTGTTTTCTAATCTAGGAGCATGATAAGGCTTCCATGACAATGCCATTGTAACCCATAACTATCGAAACGCAAGTACAAACCAAACACAGAGAACGGAAAAGATACTGAAACAGTTTTGTGATGCTGTAGCTCCCCATTAACACACTTTGTAGCTTAGCTAGGAGAGAAAGGCTGTGTACCAATGCTGTACAATATCTGATGAGCGACGCGAGTATCAGTAGCAGGATTTGAGGACTGCATCCTGTGAGATATGTGTCCTCTTCCTCAGACGAAACAGCTGCAACAAAAGAAAAGTTCAACTCATAACTCACAAAATGGACAATGGGCGAGTTTCTACTTTGGCATTAGCAGCAACACAGGTAGCATGCTATTAGTATTATTCAATACATCTCAAGGTTGATCTTGTTGCAATTGCAAAACGATACACATCAAATAGGCAAGGACATTGCAAAAAACAAACCACAGTACTTCGAGATATAAAAGATATGTTTCAAGGTGCCAGAGATTCCTATGTCGATCTATTGGAGATCAAGGCAAAGAAGGAAGATGAAAGTAAAAAGAAATTAACTAAAAGTACTACTAGTAGCAGCCGAAGGGAAAGGATTGTGGATAATCTACTAAATGGTAATACCGAAAAACGTCAAACTAGTTTTAGACCATCTAAAAAAGAACCCCAATCAATTAACAATAATAAAGTTAATATAACATATGAACCTGTAGAAATAGACGAAGAAAGCGATGATGATATAAACTGGTTAATATGGGAAATGACAACTTCAAATCCATGGCGTGACAACATAACAACAATGGAGGAACGGACAACATCTATAGCGGCATGTGAACGTATCTTTACTGTTCCCGAAGTGTATGATGAATTGCAGTGTGGATTGGTTGGTGATTTATCTAGTTTGGTATTACGGGATAATAGTTCAACTACGGCTAGTATAAATGGTGGAGATGTAGTAGGGCCGTGTGGTAACATCTTACAATGTTTCAATCCCTGGAAACAACAAATGACAGTATCAAATGATCCATTTCAAGAGTACAACCCCCAAGAACAATTTAATAACTCACCACAAGATTTAATACAAAGATCATCAATGGCAGTGTCAAACTATTTAAATTTACCACCATCACAACGTAAAACATATATACCCAGTATGTTTAATACTACTAGTATTGATAATAATAATATTAATCATAAAAAAGCCAATCTTAAAGGCTGTATGAAACGCCCTACCTCAACCATCCCTTCCACTTCCACAACAAACACCAAATCAAAATCAAACAAGTATAGAGTACACTTTTCCGAAATTAAACGTATACTCCGTATAACAAAATTTACACCATCTGAACAAATACAAGTATGGTATCAAAAAATTGATTTTGATTATTTTAAAAATGAAATGACATTGCTGATACAACAGGATGGTGCTAGTCGGGGTAAGTTTATGTTTGTTGTTTGTGTGTTTTATGTGTTGGGTTGTGATTGTTGGGGGTATCAATGACGGGTACCGATCTTGCTCACATCTTATGAATCACTCTTTTTTAAAATGCTCACATCTTATGCTCACCTCACTTAATGTATCCTAGAATTGGCACAAGTGTGGTTAGAAGCACAAGCATGTGAATCCAGTAGAAGAGGATCATCATCATCAGACGAAGGCAGCGGCAGCAGCGATGAAGAGGATAAACAACAGCATCAACAACATAGTAAACCAAGAAAGCATAACCGAGATGATTCAAACTCAAGTACGAAATGGTGGCATAATTATGATCATTCACGACGTGGATTAGAACGATACGCAAGTCCAGGACAGGCACGACAGATATTAGCCAGTTATAAAATTGCTGTTAAGAAGGTATTGGGTGAACAACAGCGTCAACGATTGTTGGGTTGTTTGTTCTTTATACCGGGTGTGTCTATGTATGATGTTGAGAAGATTGCTGAGATTTATCATTCGTATACTTCTTGGAGGTAAGTTTTTGTTTGTTGTTGTGTAATGGTGTATGTTGATATGGCCAAGGATCATCGGACTAACTCACATTTTATATACCACATAAAACAGTCGAGACTTGGCTCTAGCCGCTGGTGCATCCGATGCCGACGCTGTACGAACAAACTTTGACGAAAACAAACGGCATACACGAGAATACTACCTCCTTAAACAAATCGTGGCCAGTGGTAACCTCGTTCACAAACACATGCCACAATTCATGTTACCCAAGTGTATCAAACCAAAAGGCTTCATAGATGAGAGTAAGAGCTTACATTCAACTATACAAATGAGACCAAGAGGGTTAGGGAAACGATCAGTTTCTGTAGCAGGGAAAGAAGCACGAGAGGAGATGAGTCGATTAGACAATAATGATGTGATAGCTGCTGGTCCAGTATCTCCCATGTTGGCAAGTTTACAAGTTAACAGTGCCGATCATGATTTGATGGGAAGTCCGAAATCCACTGGTAGCGTGGGAAGTCGAGCTAGTAGTCGGGGAGGTAGTGAAGTGAAGAAGAGTATGGCCGAAAAGGCGAAGAACTACCCTTTTCAACATTGATATAGATATTACATCATACAAATTTCACAAATGAGCTCTCCTAACTTAAAGTCGTGTTCTTTATATATACACTGGTTTTAATTTATACATTATTTACTTCTTCTTGTTTTTATCAAGTAGGTTGCTTGTCAGAGATACGCTCTCCGACTACCATTTAACATATATTATCGACCCCTGATTCATAGACTTAAGGGGTACCAAGTAGCTAGTGTGACAAATGTTGTCACCACGGTCTACTTCTTCGTCTGTTCGTCCTGATCTTCACCTTGGCGTTCGTCTTGTGGATCTTCGTGTAGCTGTTGTATCGAGGATTGATCTTGTGTCTGCTGCTGCTGATTCGAAGGCTGTTGTTGTATCGGAGGTTGTATCGGAACAGTAAGACCAGCAAATGCTGAGGCAAGTGGGTTCTGTTGAAACTGCTGTAATTGGGGTGCATGAACCACCGGATTGTACAAGTTTTGACTTTGTATCATATTGTTCATCAAAGCTGCATAGTCTTGAACCGGCGGCTGTTGGGCTTGGGATGTATTGCTGAGCTGACTAAACAAAGCGGCGGCAGATGCTTGTGTTGGGTCGCTTGTTGCATTTGAGGTCGAGGCGGTAGGAATAGCCGAGGCCGAGTTAGATGCTGCTGCCGCTGAAGAATACTGGCCAGCATTAGGTATATTCAGATTCTGAACGTTTGCTTGAGGAGGTATTGTATTCCCTCCTTGAGTCATTGACGCTGCTATAAGCATGTTCAGATTAGGAATATTGGCTTGAGGCTGCATACTTCCTCGAGACGTTGTTGACGTCAAATTAGGCACACCACTACCCAGCATACCTGCTTGCATCTGTTGAGCCTGCTGTTGAGCCTGCTGTTGGTATGCTTGTAGTATCGACGCAGCGACAATGGCTTGACGTGATGTATAGAAGGGTATGATTACGAACAAAGACAAGATTAGCGGTCGGCTGGGGGATAAATGTGTTCACATGATGTGCAAACATGATAGAGACACATGATATGCACAAAACGCATATGTTCACTTAGACTTACCTTGAGTAGCTTGAGCTTGGGCGACTTGAGCATGTGACGACGAGTGATCCTGTTGAGATGGATGAACACCTGGATGGTTGTTAGACGATGGAAAAGGTAGCGTTGGTATACCGCCGGTTCCAAGTAATTGATTCTGCCACACGGCTTGTTGATTCTGTGGGTTGGGTACTAAAGCAGCAGCTGCTGGATTAGTACCGGCCATCATAATTTGAAGTAGCAAGTTATTCATCTGTTGTTGACTTTGATTCTGACTTTGTATCTGCTGCAACTGATTCTGATCGACTGCTTGGGTGGGTAGTAGTAACTGATTGTTCAATTGCTGTTGTGGTTGATGCTGTTGTATCAGGTCACTGCCCGCATGATGAGTTTGGCCAAACTGAGCAGCTGTGTTAGATTCTTCTTGGGATTCTTCTTGATGATCCTCAAGACTACTCAATGAATCATTACTCGAGGCAGCCAAGGTCGATGGCGGTGCAGATGCTGCTGGAAGCTTGCTATCACTCGACTCGGCCTTCCTCTTCCTACTACTTGACTGAGCCAGAGGAGGTCCAGGCACGAATGGCATCTTAGCCTTTGGTCCTTCCTCTTGTATACATCTATTGATGGTACTTAAGACGAGGTAGTCGAGGGTATTCCTTGGTACTTCTTGGGGAGGTGGATGTATGTCACTAATCTTTTGCAGTAGTGGCTCATTGTTTATGGACGCATCAACATCCTTAACGCCACCGATTCTCTTCATTTTCTTACTGAGGAATGGCATTCCCCTAAGGAAGCGCTCGTTATAGAAGGATCCTTTATCAGGTCCTTTGAGCATACCTAGGTACGGAGATGGAGAGAGGAAGAGAGAGATGAGTAGGTGTAAGTGTAAGAGAGAGTGTGGTACTATTGGTATCCATACCATTCGGACTCGGACTCAGATATATAGAACATACTCACGTCTAAACCCCCAGCCATTAGCCTGCCTGTAGAAGCTTGCAATACTACTTTGATTGTAGTAAGTTGGCAGTACCTTCTTCTCAAACTCGGACTGCATATCATGTGCACAAGATGTGAACAAGAAGGAGAGTAAGTGAGCATACATGTGTGTGATCATATAAATATAGCAGAAAAGAGATGTCATATACAACTCACCTGATTCAATATCCTCCAGCTCCTCCCGTGTGGCATCCAGCTAATCACATCACTCAAACTATCACGGATCAGTATAGCATGCAACTTGACAACAAAGTTGGGAACACTCAATGTGGTGGCAAGTGGCGTGAGTGGATCATCATCCACAAGATGTGAATGATCAATGTAGTAAAAGTATGGTGAGGGATTTAATACTCTGTTCTCCTGTCGTTTGGTTACTTTACGCTTCTTACTCGCCGATGACGTTGTTGTTGATGATGACTTCTTCTTCTTACTATTACTAGATGACGACGATGGATGGCCGCTGCTACTTGATATTGGCACAGTAGGTGAGTTGCTACTCGCTGATAAAGGAGAAGATCGAGAGCTTGATCTATTGGAATGTCTCCTCCTCCTTGGAGATTGATTGTGTTTATCTTCTACGGCCGATGGCTTTGAATCATCCCCTATTGCAATTGCAGGTGGTTGTGACGACGGTGAGCCATCATCACCCATGTTCATATATTCTATATCTCCTCCGCTTGCTATTGCTGTCCGATTGTTGATTGCTATTGTCTATCGTTATGTGGCCGTCGTTCGAATTGTGATAGATTTTTTCTAATTTTACTATGTTACTATTAGGTTGCAGTTGTCAACAACTTCTGCAACATCATAGCGTCATCGCCTCATCGTGCATCAATCTACTGGGAAAATTTTCTCATGTCAAATTAAGAAAGAGTCAGTAATGACGTCGCCAAAGTATTGTCTGATCCGACTATACGACTTCAATACCGAATGTTAAGTAGTTGAGAAGGATACCCATTCGGAGCGAAGTTAGATTTCGACGGTATCCTTGGCACTGTTTTTCTACACGTTCCATAGCATATGTTGACATCCTTGATAGAGGGCTTTGTTGTGGGGGACAAACTAAAGCACAAAAGAATATGACAGCGGGCTATCTTCACGGTTTACAGGGGGAAGAGAAAGAGAGTCTTAGTCTTGCCTTAGCAGTTGTGGGGGAGATATGAAGGTTGTGGGCAGTAGCCAGTTCTATATCTACTAGTTAGGAATATCTACCTACGTATAACTTGCCTCTTCGGCACTTCTGTCATGTACCGTTGATTTATCACAATCTATCTCAGTCCTACGCTCTGCCCCTTACACACTAAAGTTTCTGTCTCCCTTTCTACTATCGTTTCCCAACTACCATCAAGAGGTAGTACACGCCGATCTTCCTCATAAAACAATCTACTGGTATCTTCATTGGCAGTAATCATGTTGATAGAAGAATCTTTATACCTTGCAACCTGTCCCATCAAACATCAATTCGTACGATTATCGTACTCTTGTCCAACCGTATATCCACCACTGTCTCTATCATCCAAAGATGTATCTTTGTTTGTTATTTTTATTCCGCTTTCATTTATCCACATCTTTCTCATCATTATCAATATCATTCATCCTATTATTGTAGTAGAAGTATAATAGTGTACTAGACACAGCCAGTAACTCAAGACTTACCGCTCCATCCTTCTCTACTATATATTCAGGATCCACTTGACAATAGTAAATATTAGTATTCGTTTTCGACCGTGCAACTCGTTTGCAATTGCTATATCTATAACTTTCATCGAGTTCATTCAAGTTTCCATTGATGTAGATGTATCGATACCTTTCATTGAACTTTTTACCGTTTACTACACTTTGTATTGGATCGGACATTATTAATGTTATTATCGATGCCAATGTTGCAATTATGAGTATCTGCTCTAATATTGATGGAGGATCGCCATCCTCCCTTCTCCACAATCTTTTCTTGAATTTCTCCTTCCACCAATCGTCGACAGTGATCAACCATGATTTCTTTGCAGCAGCCAAGCATACTATTGATGATGATTGATGTATGATATTGTTGTGGGTTGTTTTCTTATGATTGTACATGTTGATGGAGAGATAGGAATTTGATGTTCGATGATGGATGAACGCTACTGAAGATCTCGAAAAGGATAATAGTAGTATCCATACCATTGCAATATACATTGCCGACGAACACATACTACCATACCCTCGAATTGCATACATCCACAGCCGCATAATATGTAACATCCAAGCCATCAATGGCTTAGAATGTATTGTGCTTCAGAAGAGTACCGCGACAGACTGACTCAAACGAAAGAGATTAGATTGCCACTTAATATTGTTACTATCACCGCAGTGATATGAAACTATTCACCACATTGATAAGATAAGATATATTGTATCGATGTTCATCCACAATATGGCCCGACAATGTTATTATTGGTTTGAGTCAACACGACCACAACAACTCAAAAGAAACATCACTTCGTTGCAACAATAAGTACCAAAATAAGAATAAAATAACAACGAAGATACCCTCACCCTCTATAACTTACTCTACATATGTATGCTTTGCTCCTGAATAACATTTGTACATCAAGATCATCACCGTATTGCTAATCTAATAAGGTTGATGATGAATTGAGAAACTTTAGATTGGTAGGCTAGCAGATTGGTTGATATTAAGTTGATTACTATAAGATACTCTGCTCAAAAATAATAAACATACATATCTTGTGCACAAAAATACATCACTTTAGATATTTGCAATATCAATATCATACACCACATTACAATAAGGTACCATATACGATATGTCATCAACAAATGGTAGCCGTGAAGTATTAGAGGCTGCAAGGAAGCGTCTAGCTTCTGCCAAATCACAAAGATCTGTGGCGTCGAAAAATTTAAAGATGCAGCAACAAATGTTAAATAGTGCAAAGAGTATGTCTGAAGCAGCTGATAAGGAATACAAGGAGGCACGAAAGGCATTAGAGAATGCCGAGAAAAAGTATGAAGTTATTGATATTGATAATGATAACAAGGGTAGCCGTAAACGATGGCATTACCATGTTGAATTTGCATCATCTGACTCTTCAGACCCTGAGGAAACCTCTGACTCTGACTCCGAGGACTCTGAAGTAGATGACATACATTCATTGTCATGTCCAATTACGGGAATGATATTCACGAACCCTGTTAAGAATAAGATATGCCATCATAGTTTTGATAGGGCAGGATTATCTCAATTACTTGGCGCACGAAAGACGCCTTGTCCAATTCCAGGATGTGGTAATAAAAATTTGTCTAATACTCAGGTGGAAGATGACGAGCATATGAAAGTGAGGGTTGAGAGATATTTGATAAAGAAAGCTGCAGAGAAGATGAAGTATAGAAGCTAGGGTGCTACATTCGGTACCTGAGCCTACTTCGTTAGCTAGATAATCTCTCCAACTCCGTGCATTTGCGTAATTTATAATTTGAGTATATCATAATATACAATTGATAGGTAGTATATTATTGTTTACAATTAGTGATATCAACTATGTATGTATTAACGAAATGCCTATCACTTAGTAGAAGAAGCAACATGTATATTAATTCGCTCTCTGTCTACGAATACTAATCTACATCTAGATGGACATCTCACACTTCCTCTTTGCCGTAGATGACTTCTTGTGAGCACTCGAATCAAACACATCTGGCAGTCTCCTCAATAGATTGTACATAACGGACAACCCAGATACATTAGTATCTTTATTCTATACACATATGGCATACACTCCTCAGTTCCTCTTCCTCTTCATAGACTTCTTCTGAGGACTTGAATCGAAGAGATCTGGGAGTCTCCTTACTAGATTAAACATAGTGGACAATCCAGATACTCTCTTTCCAATCCAATCATCGTCGGTTGGCCTTCCAATCCAAGCAATAACAGGCGGCAGTACTTGTAATTCCATATCAAGAAACTCTTGAATGTGTGACGCATCAAAATTTTCAGTTGAGAAGTGTGTCTGTAGAATCTTCTGACGTGCAACTTCGACCTTGTCTTTGTTTTTGTTCAATTCCAAAGATTCAGCAAGATGATTAGGGATTCTATCAAGAGGGTAAGCATAGTACTCATCGTGATCACCAAGTCTATGAAGTATATGGTTGGAGTTGTAGGTATCCATGATACTGCTTTTGTTGCAAAGAAGACTTGAAACTGCCTCCCATCCCCTATGAGTGATCAACTCATTGTCATCCTCATCAGTATTATCATCTTGATACAGGTTAAGTACTTTCAAAGTTTTGTTATGTGACAAAGCATTTGCAAATGTAATCATTGTATCATCATTGATGTTGTTTTCATCTAGATGGAGTTCTTCTAATGCAAAGTTAGGACTTTGTAGGTAGCCTGCCAGTGCTTGCCATCCGGCTGGTGTTACTAATGGATTGTGTCCCAAATTAAGATGCTTCATAGCGCTCATACTCGAGACTAACCTTACTAAAAGTTGCATACCTTCATCATCAATACTGTTTGAGCCAAGGCTCAGATCTGCCAGGTCCAAGTTAGAACCTTGTAATGTCGTGAATAATGATATCCAACCTGTTGGAGTAATGTAAACAGAGTTATCGGATTGTTGTTCAAAGTTTACCATGCAATTCATATTGAGTGTTTTCAACCTGTTCATATTCCTCAGCAGACTTGATAGAGCAGCCGCACAAATATTCCTAACTTCATTACCGGATATGTTCAGCTTCACTAATTGAGTTCCCCTCCTTTGTAATGAGTTGAAGAAGGATTGCCAGCCTGCTGGAGTGATTGGTCGATTGTTACATATGTCAAGAGACTTTAATGTACTAATACTAGCTAATATAGCCAATCCATTGTCATCAACCTTGTTGTCATTTAGATCCAGATGTTCTATTGCAGATTGTGATAAATGAGTGAGAAGAGTCTGCCAGCCTCTACTGCTGATACCTGGATTGTAACCAAGAATCAGAGACTGCAGTGACGATACAGTTACAGCACCACCCAATACATCGGCTCCCTCGTCATTTATACTATTGCTAATTAGACGAAGTGTTGTCAATTTGCAGTTTGGATGCTGCAAAACAGTTGAAAGTACTCTCCAACCAGCTGAGGTAATTCGACGATTACCACTAAGGCATAACTTCTGTAATCTATTGTTGCCCATCAATGCACCACACAAAGTACGTATCCCCTCATCAACAAGATCACAATTTGGGAGACGAAGGTCCCTCAATTTGGAATTAGTATGTGCCAATACTTTCCCTAAAGCCTCACATCCTGTGCTTCCCAATTTACCAAATTCGATGTCTAACCTGATGAGACTGGGGTGTCCACCTAGCCCCTCAAGGATATCCCCACCAAACTTGAAAATTTGTATTGAAGTAAATATTATTGATACAATGGAACTGTTCTGATATACGCAAGAGAAGAAGTCTTGTAGTTGCTCTCTTGTTGGTAAATCGTGTCCATGCTCCCACTCTTTTCCCAACCAATAATTAATTGATGAGTTGAAAGATATGCGGAACTTCTTCAACTGCGTATTATTAACAATGCAATCACCCTCTTCTTTCCATTTAATAGTATTAAAATATCCTTCACTTAACGATACACTGAGATTAGTGACCCCTGGATCGTTATGATTTAGTCTTTGCAATATAATATTGTTGTCTAAACGGACTTGCGGATTGAGTTCTTCCTCTTCCATATCACCATCATCTTCTTCAATATCTATACTATCATCAACATTATCATCATCCATAGGATCATCTTGATTGTTTGTGTCCTCCATGGTGTGCTTATTTGAGTAGTGAAGTTGACGATTTATATATAAAGAATACAATTACAATAGCAAGTAGTAGTGGTAGTTGGTGTGGTAATAAAGAAGATGAGGGGCTCTGAATACCGTCTCCAAACCAACGCTACAGAAAAAGCGTTAAATACCAATGTATTGAGTGTATATTCTCGGAGTATTTGCGGCTCAGTTGCAATATACTAATGGACATATCAACCTCAAACAATTTCTCTTCTCTACGAATACTTGTGTTTAAAAAGATACCGTTTAAAATCGGGGACCAACACCAATTAAAGAGAAATGACTAATTCTACGTGGCCAATGCGATATGTACATTCAGACTACCACAATGATAATATACCATTAGCATCCTATCTTTAGAAGATGCCCAGTAGATAACTTACATGCATATCATTTAACATACCCTAAAAATAAGCGGTATCCTTTATCCTTTGGCGGCGTCTTGTCCATCAATTGTCTGCAACGATAGTCGATTCGACGCCATCGGCGGTGGCATATCATGATACAGACTAACTACAGAGCCCTGTAATATAGTACTACCGAATTCCATTGTCATTTAGAAGAATCATCGTATACCAAAAAAGTGAACATATCTTGTGCACAAAAAATGACACCTTTTGCAAATCTACTTCTTTTGCTATCATTATCGTCTGCTGCAAGTAATAGTATACAACAGAATGATACATCGACAGAAGCAGTAATTGATGAGACTGGAAATGTTGATTTGGTGGATCCCAGAATTACTATAATCGACAGTAAGATCAAGGAGGCGATACGAGAGATGGTGATGGTGTGTTCCGTTTACTAATGAGGAAGATGAAGATGGTTTCACATTCATTGACGGTGGTGATTTGCGGTTCACTTCTAAGGGTATGGTCAATTCTATTGAACCTATGCCCGATGGTGTGCCGAAGGTAAGGAAGTAAAGAGATGTATGATATCATGTATTACTCTTTCATTTGTTCAAAATTCTAACTTTCGTTAACATGGCTCTATACACACTAAAAAGGGATTTCCCAAGATTAGAAAGGCTGTCATGACCGTTCAGTATGGAGGGAAGACAAAAGAGGCAAAGCTCAAGGATTTATATGACGATATTGCAGCCAATGAGGAAGAATGGTTGACATTTTTGAACCATCCATACAACATTGAATTTGTCTTTGAATGCGTGGCGGTGTGCCATGAATATGCTAAGATTCAATATGATACACACAAAGATAGGGATACCTGTTTGAAGGCGTTCGACATTGAAAAGAAGTTATTGGATATTCTACAAAAGCTGTCAGCTCATTTCGACGAGTATCAAAAGGGTGCATTTGGTAATCTTGAATATGAATACGGTAACTTTATTTTCAAGAAAAGCCTAGTAGTGTTAATATCAGGGAAGGGAAAGTTGGGTGTAGAAAATGCAAAGCTATTCAAGAAACTGGTTAGGTTTGAGAAGAAGAATAACCCCCCAGCTGACTACCTTGGTTACATCTGGCTCTGGGGGGAGTATCGTAAAGAGATGAAAGAACGGGGTATGGATATGCGCGAAATACCTCACAATGTCGAAGAGGTGGATGATAAAGTCATAGCTGAGCATATGAGAGCTCGTAGATTGAAGGGTATTAAACGTGATGATAGGAATTTAAAGAAAGGCCTCATTGAATTCTTTGAATTGGATGGAACTATCGTAAGCTCCCAAAAGAAGAAAAGGATAGAAGACTTTGTCAAAGGCTTGACTGATGAAAAAGCTATTGAAATAGGCTCTGTTTTCGGCAGTGGCATGGGAAATTTGAGCACCGAACAAAAGATGGAGTTTCGGAAGAAAATTGATGACATTGATGAATATTTACGTGCACTTGAAGTTGCTAATGCTTGAAGAAATGCCCTTAAGTTGAGGGCAACAAGATGGAAAGAAGATATCATATCGTATCAAGGGTGGCACAGAGTCACAGAGAAGATTTCATACATTGGAGGGGTTTATTCACATAAACAAGACGATGCAGTAGGATTGCATACTTTATAACTAAGATAGTCAAATCATGTTATTGGATACTGTTTATGACCCCACCAATATAATACCACGCCTTGTACAACTGAAATTCACATGTTATATTACATTAACGAAAACTACAAGTATCATCTCGTCTCATACACGCTAGTCCACACGATAGCAGTCCTGTGTGGCCAATGAACTCCCTTGCTGATCACGTCTATTCTGCTTTTGATAATGGTACGGCTGTTGGCTTCTTCTATTCATCTGTTGGACACTCTCCGCAACTCTACCTTTTGAATTATTACGACTTGAGTTGTTTTGGAAATTGTTGCCTCCGTGATACTCAACCTCAACATTCTCGCCAGATGTTGACCTGGATACTGACTGTTGTTCTTTAATGACATTAGCTTGTTGCCATTCTTGACTCCTCCTACCCCTAGATGTTTTTGCTTTGACTTGTTGTACAAGTTTATCTCTCCGAGCACTATTACTACCACCACCCCAACTACCTCTTGACTTGGGAGTTTTCATCTGCTGGATACGATCATGTGTGTTGGTATTATAATGATTGCTCGGTGTATCTACAGAAGTAGAAGGACCCAAACCCTGTTGATATTGTTGTTGATGATGATGATGTCGTGGACTTGCCTTCTGTAGATAGGATTGTTGTTGAGTTGCTACGTTACCTCCGGACGTTGAGACTGCATTTCGTTCCTCTTGTTGTTGTCGTCTATGTCTGGAAATTGGCGATTCTTGTTGATGCCTGTGTCTAGCAATGGGTGACATGGCGTGAACAGGTCCATTATTAGTAGTGTTCTCGAAATTATCTCCATAAACAGACCCAATGCATGTCGGTATCGTTAGTCCTGACACTTCAGAGATTGTTGGAGATAAAGTAATACCATCTTCTTCATCTTCATCACCACCATATTCAGAAGGGATTGGAGATTCATATCGTGTCTGGATTAGCTCAGGACGAACTTGATCTAAACCGGCATGTCTTGAAAAGGCCGCTACTATATTTTGATTGTCCTCATCATGTCTTTGACTCTGTCTTGGTATAGGGGAATAGTTTATTGATGACCGATTAGTAGGAAATCGATTGACAGTGCTTGGTTTGACTTGAGGTGAGGAATTGTCAATCGGAGAATATCCTTGACCATTTGGATTGGCAACCCAAAGCGGTGATGGTGTATTATTGTTTGCTTGATTCATATCAATTGTTCGAGGAGGTGATAGTTTCTTTTGCTGCTGCTGCTTTTGTTGTTGTTGCATCGTGGGCATAACTTTATTCGGACCACGATTTTGCCATGAAGGCACTGCCTTGGCTGGCGAACTTCGATCATTCACGGCTACCACGGGCTTCTGTTGCACCACCTTGACAGGACTTCGAGTCGAAACTTTACCAGGGGTTCTCTGCTTGCCACCACCAAAGGCTGCAATTTTATCCTTGATTGACATAGGTTTGTCATCTTCAGGTTCCTCTGAGCTCTGCTCTTTAATAGACGCGGTGGAGGATACATTAATTGCAACAGCAGCCTCCTCGGGGGCAGGTATATCATCTTTCTTTGGACTTATAGATCGATCCTTCTTCAGTGGGCTGAAAGATGGTTCTTTCTTGGAACTACATGCCTCCTTTTTCTTAAATGAATACTGTGGCAGATCACCAACTCTAGATTTCTTGCTTTCGAATGCTTGCATCCGATTCTTCACTGAAGAAAAGGAAGTTGGCTCTGTTTCTTCTTTGGCCTTGGTATCGTGCTGCTTAATCTCCCAAGATTTCGAAACGATTGCCTTGTCCGTATCCTTCTGCTCGATACTAGTCTCAAATGATTTGGCTCCTCCTCCTACTTTCTTGGGCTCTTCGACAGGCTCTTCTATACACACCTGTTCATATGCCATGGTAGTAGGATTCCATTTCATACCCATCCGTGGTGATTTCACTACTTCCTCAACTACTTCCTCCTCCTCTTCCTTTGCCGATAGTCTTTCTTTCTCAGCAACACCTACCTCGTAAGCCATCTTCTTAATATTCCAATTCATTCTCAGGGAGTTTACTTTCTTAGCTACCGCCTGTTCGTTTACTGATGGTTCTGTCTGTGTTTCAGATTCCGCCGACATAGACTCATCATCTTCTGCCTCTCCATCACGACGCTCAAGAATCTTGGCATATCTCAATACCTTCTTCGTGTTGAGAGTACCGTCTCCAATCGTATCATCGCCGAGTGTGCCCGTCTCATATGATTCTGCCTTGTTCAATGAAGAGTCTGCAGTATCGTGGGTCGTAGTACTCTCCAAGCTACTCATAGCCTGTATATCACTATTCGAAAGATACAATCCATTTCCAATCATTGACGACTGCCCACTCATCATGGCTTGCTCATTCGATTCCTCGGAATCCTTAATCTCATTGGACGACGGCACTTCCTTCCTGACTGGCACTTGGTATAGTTTACTACTGTATTCATTTCTAGCTGCATCTTGTTCTTCAGCTTCTCTCTTCTTAAACTCTTCCACCGGAGATGCAACAATTCCAGAAGATTCAAACCTCGACCTCAGTTGATGAATGTTAGCAGAAGTGCTAGGAAGGGCCCTTTTATTACCAAAAGATTCAACTTTATGAGGCTTTGCTGTTGTGCCCACCTCTATTGATGTCATGCAAGTCTTGACTCTCTTCATCACTGTATTATACTCGTCATCGCTCTCATTCTCATCCTCTGATACTGCATCGAGTCTCGAAGTAGTAGGATTCTTAGTCTCGTGTTGATTTTGATCGGCATCCCTAGGAGTGAGACATACCTTGGCTCTATTCATCACGGCGTTGAAGTCTGTCTCTTGGTTGCTATTCTCTCTAGGCGTAAATGCCTTGGCTCTATCCATCACGGTGGTGAAATCAGTACTGTCATCGTCATCAAGCTTCTCCTGATTGGTCTCCCTAGGCGTAAATGCCTTGGCTCTGTCCATCACGGTGGTGAAATCTGTATGCTTCTCTTGATTCGTCTCCTTAGGAGTAAAAGAGAAGGCCTTTGCTCTGTCCATAACAGCTACAAATTCTTCATTATCAGATTCCTGTACAATGTCCAAACTCAAAGCGGATGGTTCTGTCATTCTTCTCGTCTGTCTCTTGCCAACAGTGGCAGTGATAGCCTCCTTTCGTTTCTTCTCAAGTTCATCCAGCGTACTTCCATCTGGATCTATTGACTTTCTATTGCTCTTGCCAATCGTTTCTCCCTCCGGTGACTTCCTACTCCTCTTGCTACTAATACTTCCACCACCCTCACTCTCTTCTTGAGTACTACCCTTACTCACTTCATCCACTGTTTCAAACAATGGCGATGAGCGTAATGATCTTGATGACTTCTTCTTTTTCTTCTTCCGAGGAGTGATGGTATACCCTAGTAAGCTTTCATCCTCCTCGTCATGATCACTATCCACCTCGGGCGGATCGTTTGGATTATTCTCTCCCAACTCAACCATCTTGGATGATGATGTTGTCACAATAGACCTATCACCCAGGCCTCGTGGTAGGGGGAAGTTACACCCTATACCTCCACCCTTATCACCCTCACTCATTGGACTTGCACCACTAGTTGATGACCTACCGCCACTTGTTGACGAGGCAGGGGGTGATGATCCAACCTCGGATGGGTCTCGTCCCTGAGACAGCCCGACTTCGGATGGATCTCTACCCTGCAACTGCTGCTCCTTGAGAGTATCGTTAAGAACTGTACTTTCAATCGTCGGCGATGAAATTTGTTGCTGTTGTGATGGAGCCTCTGGCGGTGATAGTGTTTGGACAATAGGAGATGATTTCTTGGGAGTTGTTAAGGGAAATACTCCAACATTCTTTACTGTAGTATCCAAAGATGATATCTTGGGAGGTGGTATGCTTTTCCGCTTCATTGACACTGGTGACAGCGATATTTTGGATGTTGGTGATAATGATAGCTTTGAGGTAGATGCAGATGTCGAGTTGTTATTATTGCTTAACTTGGAGCTAGCTGCGTTACCAATGGTTAAGAGAGTCCCCATTGCCTTCTTTTGCATATCATCCGGTGATGATAATGTGAAATTAAACTTGTTTGGTGTACTTCCACCCGACGCTCCCTTGCTGTTGGCAACAATTGGTGATATAGCAATGGTATTCTTCGCACCACCGGCACTTGATATGGATGGAGGTTTGAATGAGAAGTCATCCTCATCGACACCAATCTTTAACTTTACTGCTTGAGTGGTTGTTGTTTGTGTAGGAGGTGGTGGCGGTTGAGAGTTTGAGGGTGAGGGAGTAGAAGGTCCCCATCTTGCTAACCCACCGCTCCATCGAGCTGCCGGAACCATTGGACTGAATCGAATTGCTGGTTTCGACACGGGATCTTTCTTTTCATCAGACGATGGAGCAGTCTCTTTGGTAGCAACCTCGTTGGGCAAGGGATTAAGGTCATCCTGTTTATCCTCTTCTTTCTCCTTTTCATCATTTGCTTTCTCCGAGGATATTCTTGAAACATTAGCCTTTGGTGGCGGAGTCTTATCCACGCCAGGCAACATACTATTAGCATCATCACCCTCTTCTTCTTTCAAAATAACATTCTTATCATCCTCATACACTTTACTCCGTAAAGCCTGTAATCGTTGATCGAATTCACGTTTCATCCGATCCGATTCAAGTTTATGCTGACGTAACTTCTCCTTCCGTTCCATGAGTGATTTCGTAAAATGATCATTCTCATCGTTGTTATTAACAATTACTTCCTCTTCAGATGCTGCTGGGAGATATTCCATTGTTACAATTGGTGCCTTCTTAGTTTGGTTGGTGGAAGTAGTGGTAGTGATCCTCGTCTCATCTTTACGGAGTTTCTTTAGTTGATTCATGAAGTTATTAACATCATCTAATGTTGTTGTTGGTACATCCTTTGAGGAGGAGGAGCTTTGTCGACTTTTATTTGATGGAGATGGATCTGGCTTTTTACTACCTCGTTCGTCATCGTTGGTTGAAGTTTGTAATGGATCCAAACTCAATGGACTAACCATTGAGATATTCTTTTCACCATCATTGCTAACCATTGAGGTATCATTCCCTTCCTGATCTTTTTCCTCGATAGGTTCTGTCGGTACTTCCACATCATTATCATCGTCGTCATGCTCCCAACTATTATTCCATGTCTCATCCTCTTCTTTCTTCGACATATCATCGCCTTCCTTAAGTTCATCAACAGTGCCAACCCATGTCTTATTGTCTTTAACATTATTATCATCCCCAGATGACTCCTCATTCTTAACAACCTCGGGAGTTGCCATAACATTATCAATCTGTTCATTAGTAACAGTAGTATTTAATTGATCCCATCCTGGTGAAGCACCCTGTGATGCAAAGGAATTAGGTGTATATACGCCTGCAGGTGTTGCTGCTAAATTCAATCGTTTGCGTGCTGCATTTGTTGCTTTTGATGATGATTGTTTAGTATTAGTAGCATTTTGTTTTATGAAGGATGATGGTAATGTGTTGGTTACTGAATTTGAGTTTTGTGGCGTTGTTAGATTTGTAGGCATGCCCATCGAGTCAATGGTGGTAACATTCGTCGTTGTTGCAGTAGCAGTTGGAGTTGATGCTGTTTTAACAACCAATGGTGTAAAATTGTCAATATTACTTTGTGTTGCACTCTCTTTTCCACCCTCTTTTCCATCTCCGTCCTGATTAGAAGAGGCAGCCATCATTCGTCTTGCCATTAAGTTCGATTGATTAGCAACATACCGTGCCGTATTGGATACAATTTCAGTTGGCACTTCTGAATGTCCAGAATTTGACCTTGTTGCTGTTGTTACTGAACCAACTTTATCACCACTGCCACCACTGTTGCTTGTTGAACTAGTAGTTTCACTTGCCATTGAATAAGTCTTCTTGTGTTGATTATTCTGTTGTTTCCGTATACCACTAACTGAAACATCTAATGTTGAAAAGTATTCCTCCATTGATTGGATGCTATTGGGTGTATCGACTTCTTGCTTTGTATTGTTAGACTTATTATTATCTTCTTCCTTTGATTCGTTCTTGTCTAATACATGTAGTGCTGCCTCCATTTTCTTTTGTACATCCTTCTCGGCATCATCATGTTCACCCTCGTTTGAATTGGAAGAAGATGATATTGGAAAACCATCATTATCAATTTCAACCACTACCTTACTTGCACTGCCTGATCCTTTAGACTCAATATCACCTAATGGCATATCTTGTGCACCCTCGTCCTTCTTAACACCAGCAGCGGCAGCAGCAGTCGAAGGAGATTCACTCATTGATAAAGACAATGAACCCAAATTCGGTATACTACTATTACCACCACTCCTACCACTTCCATCAATAGGTATAGGTATACTACCGCCACTACTATTGTCCCCATTTCTAGCATTATCAGCAGACATTATTGATTCAGGACTACTTTCAAATCCTTGTACTATTTCCAATAATGTATTCTTCGATGATGCACGTGGCAGTATTGTATTGTTTCTTGGTGTTACCTTTGTTGATTGAGGTGTAGCAGCAGTGGCAGTGGGTTGTATATTATTCTCCCTTCCTAGAGGTGTAGATGGCATACTATTGTTACGTTGGGAAAGAGATTGCTGCTGCATAAGAAGAGACTCTTGATTGGATATGTCTTTTTGTTTACGTCTAAATTGTTTCCATCGTATAACATCCTCAAATGGTGGTATATCAGTTACAGTTGTATTTGTATTACATCCTCCTATTTCACTTACTCGTATTCTCCGTGGACTACTGTTATAACTACCGCCACTATTAGTTACACCAGACATGTTGTTGTTGCTAGCAGACATGTTATTACTAGCTGATAAGTTAGCATGAGCAATATGCACACGTTCTTTAGCATTCTGTGTATAACTCGGTGCATTATTGACATGATCTTTAATACCTTGAGATAGTTTACAACTTACTGTACTTAGAGTTTGTGTTGAATTTGTTATTATACTTTCAGTATTATGTTGATTAATATCGGATTCGAGTACGCCACCGTATGAACCATTGGAACATGTTGCTACGTTTAATCCTAACTTTTGTATGAATTTGTTTGTTGGTGATTTGTTTGGTGTTGTTGATGGTGGTGGAGGTGATATAAATTCACTCATTGTTGTTAAGCGTACAAGATGTGTTCAGTTTTTATTGCACTGGTTAAGAGGTATCCAGCAATTTAATAGTATACCAACAGACTATCATATCAACAGTATGTATAGGAGGATATTATCGGGGCATATCGCATGTCTCTTGATCAGCTGAAGACGTTGTTCTCTGCCAAGCACTTTTAGCTTTTTGTGTTAGTCGATTTGACTGTTGCAAAAAGTAAGAAAGGATACCAAGCCCCACTCTATCTCTTACTTAGTATCATAATGTGTAGCTCTTAATCGAAATAAGGTATTTCAGCAGCAAACGCTCTGATAGGTATATATATGAACGCCGTGGTAGGCAGAATGTATTTGGCTGTACGAATTAGACTGCTCTTTCAGTGGTAGTGGTCCCAATAATAAAACGGTATCCTATCGAGCGAGCGAGATAGAGTGTTCAAGGTCAAGAAGTAAGAAGTTAAGTAGGTTTACCTTACTTGTTGAGTTCAGTGCTGCAATTGAGCCACAATCTATACATCAGTATTTACGCTATTTCTGTTAGTGTCGGTTAAGAGACGGTATTCTGAGCCCTTCACTTTCTAATACCACGCAAACCTGATATACAAAATTTTGCACACATAAAGTTAACCCTCGTGAACAAATAATATGATGGAGGATACAAACAGTCAAGACGATACTATTGCTATTGATATTGATAATAATACTATTGAGGAGAGTTACGAAGCAGAGGATAACGATCATGACGATCCTTATGTGTTCGACAACGATACATTTCAAAGGCTCAAGCAGAACAATTCAAGTATTACTTCTGTGTATATATACTTGAATTGTGGAGAAGATATCGAACCTTTTTTCAACACTGTTGATTGGAAGAAAGACGGAGATTGTATATCTAATAACACACAACTGAAGAAACTGCATATATGTCCTGCTTATAATGAAAAGTATATTTTGGGAAAAGAAGGCCACAACTTACCAACAAGACAACAACTACAAGACTTCTTCTCGTGTATATATTATCGGAATAGTTCTATTAAAGAGTTGGTAATTAGCGCTATTGATATTAGTGATAAGTTTGGTGGTGGTTTAATCGAGGGATTGCGTACTCACCCTAGCCTTGTGAGGTTAGAAATTATTAGTAAATTGGGAAGTAAAGGTTGTGAGGCGTTAGGGGAAGTATTGAGACATGCAAAGTCTATACTGAAGGATCTTCGTCTTCCTTATTGCAAACTTGATGATCAGGGTCTCGGTGTATTATGTGATGGGTTAGTAGGCAACAGTACATTAAAGAAATTAGACCTTAGCGGCAATAATAAAATTACTTCTGTTGGATGGAGAGCACTGTCAACTGTTATCCAACATCCAAATTGCAAATTGGTCAATTTAGATCTAAACAATACTGGGATTACCGACGAGGGATCAAACACATTAGGAACTGCCCTAAGCGGATTATCATCACTCAAGGTTCTTGATCTTTCAATGAATCATTCTATCAGCAGTGCGGGGTGGCAGAGGTTATCCACTCAGTTATCACAAATTTCGGTACGATGTCTGCATCTGAGAAGTAATAACATTAATGATGACTGTGTTGTAGTGTTGGGCAGTATTGGTACATTGCAATCTATCGATATGAGTTTCAATGTTGGTATTACTCCGATAGGCTGGAGGTCATTCTTCAATTCATTACAAACGAGGGGAACTTTGGTCAAGCTCAACATATCATACAATCCAATTGGGGATGTAGGCGCTGCTGCTCTAGGGAGTTTACTGAGTAGTATAACTTCACTGAAATATTTGGATCTGAATGGCACGAGTGACTCCACTACTATGATAGGTCAAGGAGTTACAGCACAAGGATGGGTATCATTTTTCAATGCATTGCAAGATTCTAACTTGGATCTAAAGAGTTTGGTCTTAAGTTATAACGATATTGACGATGAAGGCATGCAACTTTTGGTTCGGACACTTTCAAACATGATTTCACTAAAGGATTTAACTTTGGGCATCAACCGGTCGGTCACACCTACTGGCTGGCTTGCCCTCACAGACTATCTACAAAGTCCCAGCTTTGCATTAAAAGAACTTTATTTATCCAATAACAAAATCAATGATGATACAGTGGTTGCATTCACAAGTTCCTTGGTTCGTAACAAAACATTAGAAACGCTGACTCTTGATGAATGTGTTGACGAAGATGAAGATAATTTGATCGCCGAGCGAGGGTGGGGAGCTGTCTCTACCCTTGTCTGCAACAAAACAAGTATATTGGAAACATATACCTCTAACCATACACTCCAAGACCTGGTTGGTGGTTCTTCTGAGATGAGCCTGCCTAGTGAACTTTCTTCACATCTTGAACTGAATAGAAACGAGGACAAAGTAGAGGTTGCACGTCAGAAGATTCTTCAAACTCACTTCTCAAGTGAAGACGATGCCACATCAAAGATGCAAGAGTTACTTGATATGGAATTGGAGGTGATGCCAACCGCTATTGCTTGGATGGGGAGGCCGACATCTGTAGATTGGAAAGGGTATAATGTATCTGGATTGTCTGCCATGTACAATCTAACAAGGAGACTGCCAGATGTGTTTGATTCGAGTGCTCACAAGAAGTCATCTACGGCAAAGAGAAAGCGTAGTGTGTAGATAAAAATTCAGGATAATCAGTCTAATCATTATGTAATCATTTGTATGATATGATTTACTTCAATGGTTAAGTTTACTATCTACTGCCACCCTTGTCATTTGATAAACAATTCTTGACAAACTTGTGCAATCTAAAACTACGAGTAGAATCGTGATAACTAGTCTCAAAGATAACTTTAGTACACATAGAGCAGTACAGATTTATTTTATCATAATCTCCTTACTTAGCAGAGATCTCAACAACAAGGATCCAAGAAGAGAAGTCAGATCGGACTCCATGGAAGATGTCACCGTAAACGCCACCTCCCTCCCTAGACAAGATGACAACAGACATGTGAGGGATAGTAATAGTGACTGTCTTGCCACCACGGCTAAACGTCATAGTCTTATCAACACATCCAAAGTTGAAGATAGCACGATGAGATCCCATGTACCCTCCATCCTGGTGAGGGTCGTGCACCCCAGACTCGTTGGCCAATAACCAACCATGACCAATGTAGAAGCCATGGCCAAGTCCATCAAAGATGACGCTAAAGAATGGGTCGAAGCCATCCCTCTTCAACTCCTCGTCAAACTTCTTCAACAAGTCGTAAGCTTCAGGCCAGGAGTAGCCACTGCTATGTCCACCTCTTGCAAAGAAGTTGACCAACAATGGATATCTCTTGTTGAATTCAAGCAAACGATGATGCACTTCCTCCCAGTCCACTTTAAAGCCAAGGTTAGCAATCACGACCTTTGGATCATCCCCCCTAAGCAAATTCTCAAAGAACACACTATCTCCCTTGGTCACTTTGAATCCACTCGGGAGCTTGATACGGACACGGGGCTTCTTCTTCTTTCCTTGACCAGGACTTCCTCGGCTAGATCGTGATCGTCGTGGGTTGCACATTGTGGGCTACATGTAGAGGAAGATGATAGTATGTCACGTAACGTAGCGTTAGATTAGTGTTTTCTTTCACGCATTTAGACATGGCAAACTCTTACCACTATTGCATGCAGTATGTAAAAGTATGATATTCAATATGATCGATATTATGGAATTGTTTATACAGGTGATAGACGGTCTCGTCTATTGTAATGAATGTTGAGTATTGTTGTTATGACGATGATGATGAATGACGAGATTTGCAATATTATTTGCAATTTATTCTTTCTAGCTGCCGCCAATGATAAAAATGACGACGCAGCACAATTAATTTAATAAATATATCGACGATACAAGCATTTGCGGTGGATATATAATCTCTTTGCCCTTTCTATAGAGAGGCGTTGTTGTTATAGTTGACGGCCGTCGAGTGTTAGAAAAAATGAAAACAAAAAGGGCGCACCCGCTCTCACTTCCCCGCGTAAACTTCCCCGCGTAAAATTTATCCATAATAGTAGTTGATTATGGTGTTACATAAATCTAATGTGCAGACGACGGCCTCTTCTTCTATCAGTAATTTGCAACAAGTACGGCACGGCATAGCTCACGACAATATTAAACTTTATACTTGTACGGTCCGGTATAAAAATAACAACTCTAGAAGGGCCGGTTTATAATATTATACAAAAATGAATGAATCAACTAATACTAATAATATCGGTGATGATAATGTTGCAGAGGGTACCATAGAGTGTACAGCCATTGTGTTGGGACACCTTGGTCCGGTCGGACAAAAGATGTTCTTTGTGGTATTGTTTGCTGATGAAGTCAGTGATATTATTTGTGAACTCACTGAAGAAGAGTTTGCACAACGTTGTACAATGATTGAACCACCAAGTAGTATATTTGATGGGCTAGATTGGGGAATATTTGGTTCGTCTGATTTAATAGCAGAATACGAGGAACTTGCTGATGGAGACACACCATACAACATGACTGGACATCCCTACCTTCGTAAGCTATTCACTTACAATGGTACAATCCCACTGCCAATGGATTCTGGGCCGGTATATAATGAGGATAGTGCTGACACGTCGGAACAAGGTGACAAGGCTGATCTTGACGAGGGAAGTGCCGAAGCTGACCCCGAGGATTACTTTCAAGAGGATACGGATAGCGAAGGAGAAAGAGAGAGGGATATGTACGACGGTAAACCCAAAAAAATTACGGGTATTAAAGACAAATTGGCAAATCTTCCTTGTGAAGCCAGTAAAAGTGGTAAACTATTTATTGGCCTTGAATATGCTAGTGATAGTGAAGAGGACGAGAACAGTGTTATCAATCCTCCATTAAAAGAGGCACTTAGTATGGGTGACAATATGGAGAAGCAAACTAAGTTGAACAAGAATAGCCTCCCACAAAATGTAAGAAAGAGGAGAAGTGGTATGCGGTTCACAACACCCCCTAAACCAACCATCTCCTATGTATCTGAGAGTACATTAAAAGAGCTTGGTTTTGATTATGATGATATTGTAAATGGCATGAATGAGGGTGAGCTTCATAAGTGTACTGCTAAGATTGGTGACGAAAGATTTGTATGTGTTGCAAAATGCCCAAGGATTTGTTACAAATCACCAAAGGATCAGAATTATATCTCGGTGGAAAAACGACGTAGTGAAAAACTTGATAATAGTTTGAAAACTGTTGTTGGGGGGAGAGGTACGGCGAATATACCTAGGGAGGGAACGAAGCTACGAAATGGAATGGTCACCACCCATTTACATGATTGTATGATTAGAGATTGGAAGACATATGAAGTAGTAGATAAGGCGGATGCAATATTAGCAGCCATACATGCCGAGTGTAAAAGACTCAATGCACATAATAGGTGCATTTTGGTGTTTGTGCTAAATGAGACAGGAGACGGACCGACTCCTAACACATTGCCCGTCCAAAAGTATGAAATTACAGGAAAAGATACGACAGATAAAGGTCGTATCGGATTTGGTAATACGTTGAAAGACGGAGGATTGCAGTATGAAGCTGCTAAATCTGGTCAGTATGAGGATCTCAAAAATGAAGGATGTACTTCGTGGGGTGGCCAATTCTATGTTCTTAGATGTTCTCAAGATGAATACGACTCTACTGAGCTTGCCATTGATGCACCAGCTCTGTTTTCTGCAGGAGTAAAAGAGCTGGAGAAGTTGCATAAATCAAAAACAGCCAACCAACACACAAATAATGATGGAAGCACATTGCATCACATCTGGGTATATACGTTGACAGAAAAGGGTACAAAGGGGGATAGTCTTTATGGAATTATAAAAAGCCAGAACGGAAGCACATTCGGCAAGTGTATCGGTCAACGAGGAGGACGTGGTAGAGAAGACATGAGTTTCAAAGATATGAAGGAAGGAGATGGTGGAAGAGAGTGGAAGAGTAATTCTTGGGGTAAATTTTGGATTGAAAAGAAGAAATCAAAGACGGATGATTGGTACAGGAAGAGGCGAATTAGAGTTGCACCTCCAATTGTTAAGTTTTCAACCGTGACGCCTACGCCTTTAGCGGATCTAGATTTGACAGATTAGAACTTTAGTTTGATAAACAATTCTTGATAAACATGTGCCCCGTTACACATCCATCTCTTGTTAACTCCATTGCCTCAGTACTAGCACTTAATGGCATCTTACCAAATTGATCCCAAACTGTTACCTCTCTCCAATTCGGCATTAAGGCAATCGTTACAACACCCGAGGCTTGTAATATCTCATCTTCTGTAGGGTCGGCAATTGCTACATATTTCACCTTCTTCTTCTTCTTTGTATCATCATCATTATTATCTTCTATCTTCATTACCGCAGCACTAGCAGCACAAACAACATCTCTCATGGCAATGCCTGCATCTGCCAATGCCAAACTAGCCCCCACAACCGCAGCATTGAATACACCTCCATCACTTTGCAACACTTCAACATATACCTCTATACACATTTTACTTTTCATCACTTCATCTAATGAAATAACACTTGGTGATAATGCCTCTGATAAACGATGTGATAGATATGTTTCATCTAAGAATGCGGCAGGTGCACATAATGACCCGCCTGAGGATAGTAGTGATATGTCACCGGCTGTTCCTATTGTATCACGAGGTATACGTGCACCACTGGTAGTAGTTTTGGATACTGAAAAATCTTGAGATAATGAATGTTGTGCTAATGTTTCCATTCGTATACCAATATGTGGCATGTATCGAACTAAATATGTGAGGTGTGGGGTGGTATTTTTGTGTTTGTTTATAATATGTGCACATCATATGTCATAGAAAGATGAGAGGGAACAGATTAGATACATACCACACATAAGTAACATATATCAAATTATCTATTAAACACTCTAATATATACTCAATACACACACTTACCT